>Ga0115012_10000268_pt1 | contig 29949 bp, 31 predicted proteins | sample TroAtlMetagenome_FD_88706 | JGI IMG/M metagenome (GOLD analysis project Ga0115012, IMG submission 88706) | Marine eukaryotic phytoplankton communities from Atlantic Ocean - Tropical Atlantic ANT10 Metagenome | ecosystem: Environmental > Aquatic > Marine > Oceanic | place: Tropical Atlantic...
AATAAAAATAAAAATATTTTTTTATTTTCAGATATAGATTTTATTGTTGAGTAAGTTTTCTTAAATGACTCTGCAATTATATTGCGTTGAATTTCATGATGAATAACTTTATCGTCTTTATAGGCAATAGCTAAGGGAAGAAGAAATATAAACCACCACAGGGAGACACTTAAAAAAGCAAACAAGATTGCTTCTTCAGAGCTCTCAAACCATAAACTTTCCCAGAACATAAACATTAATGAATTAATTAAAAAAAGCAATCCGCCACCAAAATAGCCCCATGCATAACCTAACCCAGAAATTTTTGAATATCTGTCAGGACTTGTAATTTTTACCAAAATTTTGTCATATAAAATATTGCCTGCTGAAAAGAAATAATTAGCTACACCAAAAAAGATTAAAGCAGAAACCCACATTTCTGCTTTAGTGAAAAACAATAATCCTACACAAATAATTGAGATCGATGTGAAAGTTATAAATATGTTTTTTGTAGAACCGTTAATGTCTGTCAATGCACCAATAACAGGCGCACTTATAAACAGAAGAAAGTTAGAAATAGCAATTGTCCATAATAAATATGCTGCTGACTGGACACCTGTTAAATCCTTTCCCCAAAACTCTGGAAAAAATAATGGAAAAAATGCTGCTAAAACTGTTGTAGCAAATGCTGAGTTACCAAGATCGTAAGATATCCATGCTTTTTCTAGTTTTGACATTTTATTATTTGGAAAAATACTATAAATTTATGTAAGTTTACAGGTTAATCATTAAATATGTTGAAAAGGAATATTTTTTAATATAATTATAAATACAAGGGGAATATAAATGGATGATAATACAACGTTAAAATATAGTGTTTTATTTGCCGTCGGTATAGGGGTAATTATTTTTGCACTTGGCCTTGGAGCTTATTTGTTTTTTAACTAGCCTGGTGGCCAATTCAATGCTCTACCTGACAAGAGGTGTAAATGTAAATGAAAAACACTTTGTCCTGCTTTAGCTCCATTATTAACGATCAATCTAAATGTATCATCTAGTTTTAATTGCTGAGACATTTTTCCTGCAACTAACATCAAATGTCCTAATATTTTTTGATCTTCTTGATTTGCATCTGATAGCTTAGGAATAACTTTTTTTGGAATGATTAATAAATGAGTTGGTGCCTGAGGGTTTATATCTTTTATAACTATTGAAATATCATCTTCGTAAAGAATTTCTGCAGGAATTTCTTTGTTAATAATTTTTTCAAATAAAGTGGTTGGCATATATTTTAAACAAGTTTTATCAATGCTAAGTATGCTAAATAAAAAATAGTAGCAGTCATTAAAATTGCAAGAAAAATAATAAGCAAGTCTCTTAAGGTTTGTAAAAATCTACCTTGTCTACCTGCTTGTAATAACTGAATAAATAAATAAATTAGAGCAATAGAACTAACGACCAAAATGAAAACTTTTAACATAATTATTATCCTAATATTGATCCGATGCCTGTCACCAAAAATGCAAGAGCAACGCCCCAGCATAAGCAAGCAATGACATCAGCTATATAAAATCTTACAGCTTTTACATCTGAAATTCCAAGTAAAAATGGAACAATCGGCCTTATAGCTGGAATAAATCTTCCAAAAATAACTGTATATGGGCCTGACTTATCTAAAAACTTCTGCCCTCTTACAATTATTTTTTCTCTTTTTTTAATAAATTTTGTATCTAAAAGCTTATGGCCCAGAGTTTTACCAAAGAAAAATCCTGACATGTCGCCAGCATGAGCACCAATAATTGCTATTGGGACAATTGCTTGTAATGGTAATATTTCCATGTTGTAAATAAATACACATACCGAAAATAAAATTGCGCTAGATACTAAAAGCCCAGAAAGAATAAAAGATTCCATAAAAGCAAAAATAAATATAGCAATCCAAGCGAATTCACTATTAGAACTTAGGAATGATTCAATATTATTAAACATAGTAAATAAAAAAATATATTTTACTTCAATGTAAACAAGTAATGTTATAAATTAGTTTAAACAAGATAAATAGCTATGATAGAAGAATACAACATTCATATCCCTGAAGAAGATATAGATTTATTAAAGCATAAGATTTCATTAACGCGATGGCCTGATGAAATTAACAATAAATGGTCGCATGGAACTGATATGTCATTTCTTAAAGAACTTTCTAATTATTGGTGCAATGAGTTTGACTGGCGAATTCATGAAAAAAAATTAAATGAAATTGGTAGCTTTAGATATACTTCAGAAGCAGGTTTAAAAATTCATTTCCTACATTCTAAATCGAAAAAAAATAATGCCATTCCTTTAGTAATGACCCATGGTTGGCCAGGAAGTATTCAAGAGTTCATAAAAATTATTCCTATCATCCAAAAAAACTCCAATATTCCATTAGATATTATTTGTCCTTCTCTTCCAGGATTTGGCTTTTCTGATAAGCCGAGTGAAGTAGGAATGAATTCAAAAGAAATTGCAAAATTACAACATGAACTAATTATGGCTTTAGGTTATAAAAAATATATTGTGCAAGGAGGTGATTGGGGTGCAACTATTAGCAAATGGATGGCAGAACTCTATGCAGATGAATGCATCGGAATACATTTAAATATGGTAATAGCATGGCCACCAGCAACAGATGATCCAATGAAAAATGTAACTGAAAATGAGCAAAAGCTTTTAGCAAATTATGATAAATACAAAGAACAAGGTTTTGGCTATTATGAAATTCAAAAAACCAAACCACAAACATTAGGATATGGTCTAAACGATTCACCTGTCGGTCTTGCTGCTTGGATAGTCGAAAAGTTTTATGGTTGGTTTGAAGGTGAAAATAATAAACTTGTCGTTTCTAATGAAGAGGTTTTAGCAATTGTTTCTTTATATTGGTTTACTCAATCTATTACCTCCTCTGCAAGACTCTATAAAGAAAATGGTGATTTAGGATTTTCATTTGAAAAAATTGCTCAGCCTATGGCAGGAGCAATCTTTAAAAAAGATTTAATTTCACCTCCTAAAGTTTGGGCAGAACAAATATATGATGTGGTTCAATGGAATACTTATGATGGTGGCCACTTTGCGGCATTAGAACAACCAGATGCCCTATCTGATGATGTTATTAAATTTGTTAATAAGGTAATAGGCTCTTAATATCTTTTAGCGATATAAATTTAAAGTTCTCTTTTGGAATTGTTTTTTCACCAGTATTTTTTCCATCTTGAACAACCATTATTCCTTCTGAAAAATTTTCATTTAGATACATATTCACAATCTCAATTCCATCTGTGTCGCTAACTCCATCAATATACTGATTACCACCTATTTTAAAAGATGTAATATATGTATGAGGTCGATTTCTTTGATATACATTAAATGAACTACTGCCTTGTGATGATGCAATTAAGTACCCTTTATTATTTTGTTGCTTAAGAATAGCTAAACCTTCGGGATCGCCAACAATATGACCATTTCTATCATCAATGATAAATTCATCATCTAGGGTTAATGTATTTGTAAGCTTGTAAGACCTTAAAACACCCTTTTTATTTTCCTCTGAAATAAATAAAAAGTTGTTCTCATCATCAAATACACAACCTTCTGATTCGTAGGCATCACTGTTATTAAATGTTCTTAATAGGTCTAACTTCTTGTCATGGAAATTCCAGAGCTGAACACCAGATCCTTTTGCTTCAGTAACAAATACAATTAATTCATTGGTTTGTGAAATACCAGCACATGCCCCATAAGCTAAAAAATTTGTGTTACCTGAAAAGTCTGGCGTTTCTCTCAAAGCAAATTTTCCTTCTTTAGATGCCTTATTTAGATCAATATCCTTATATACCCATAAGTTGATAGTATTGTTGGATGTATCTGTTGCAAATACATACGTCTTGTTATCAAAAGATCTTAGATCTATATTATTCATACTACCTGATTTTGAAAAACCCAGTATATTTCCATCTAAGTTATATGAATAGATGCCATTATATTTATCTGTTCCAAATACTATAGAATTTTTAATATCAGCTTTATTAATCCAGATAGCGGGATCATCAGCATTACCATCAATCTTAACTTGAGGTGTCTCTATTAATGCATGGATAGTATTGATGTTTGAAGCATATAGATATGAGTTAAAGCTAAGTATTGAAAGAAAGTAAATTAATACAAATTGTGATGTTGTTCTCATTTGTAATTTAATTAGATTGATTTAACCAATTAAGCATATAAGCGTGGGCAGCTCTGTTAGCCTCAATTTTTCCAACTTCATTCAATAGACCGCCCTCTCTTGTATTTAAGGAAAAGATTGAAATTATTATTTGAGTATAGACTCTAAAAACACCATCCTTATTAAATATTTCTGGTAAATTTATATTTTTTTCTACAAATGTTTGAACACTTGCAGATAACTTATTAAATGATTCCTTTGGAACTGGTAAGCACGTGGTATTTAATAAAATTAAAGCCTGAGCTGCTTTTGATTCTACAAAAAAATTATGCAAAATTTCTACCGACCTCAATACAACAACTGATAACTCTTGAGAGTTTATATTGCCAATATTATCTATAAAATCTTTATTGCACTCTAGAAGATATTTAGAAACTAATGCTGATTTAATAGAGTCTGGTGTTTGGAAAAATTTGTATGTTGAAGTTCGCTTTAACCCAGAAAGTTTAGAAATATTAGCAATTGTAATAGCATCAATATTTTCTTCAAGAAGAATAGTTTCTGCAGTCTCTAAAATAGTTTCTATTCTCTTCTTGCTTCTTTCTTGTTTAGGTGCTGAATCCATATATTAATTATGGACAAATGTTGAAAAAAGTAAATCAGTATAAGTATAAAATTCTATACCTATACTGATAAATTGTGATGACTAGAATTTATACTCAAATCCAACAGATATATAATCGACATTCTTTGTATCACTTTCTAAATTAGAAGCGTGAATAAAGACTTTCGACACTTTTGAAATTTTATGAGTGTAGCCTAATGAATTTTGCTCTCCTGATTCAAGTTTTATATCGGAGCTAGAAGTTTGATAATAAATACTTCCTTTTTCAAATACATTTTTCTTCACGCTAATAACATGTCCGTTCTCTGATATGCCGGTTGAGAGTTTTTTTGTCGTCTGATACAAAACACCAACATCTATATCTAAAGTATCTAGAGAAAAAGTACTTGCAAATCTTTTATTATCATAGCCTTTTGCATTCGAATCAGATGCCAATGCAATCTTAAGAGATCCATTTGAATAATTTAATCCATAAGAATCAAAAGAACCTGTTGTTTGACTTATAGAATTAACGGTGAACGTCATACCCTCAAAAATTTCCGGGCTTTGATATCCAACAAAACTATTCATCCTGTTTTCTCCTTGGAATAAGTTTTTAATATCAGCTCTTGTGTCATTGAACAAGTCAACTTTTAATTGAGATAACTTTAATGCAGTATCATGTGTTCCAGTAAAAAGTTTTCCAAAATTACTCTCTATTGCAATGAAAGTATTTCTTTCTTTGAAAACTTTCTCACCATCTGCCTTACCATCAGTTGGATCAATCTCATTTTCAATTTGATAGGAAATATTAATTCCTTCCAATAATTTAAATTTACCTTTTACGCCAATTCTTGATGCATTATTTTCAAATCCAGTATCTTGGACAGAACTTTTTTTTGCGTTCTCATAGCTTACATTTATCTTTCCATAAAAATCAGGTTCTGCAATCAAATGTGATGAAGTAAATATAAATAGTGCAAACGAAGATTTTATTAAATAATCTTTCATTTCTTAAACTCCAAATAAGAACTTCAGTAAATAAAAGAATAATACTGTTAATGTTGCTCCAGCTGGGATTGTGACTATCCATGAAAGAATTATTCTTCCAATAGAACCAAGATCTAAATGAGAAACGCCTTTAGCCAGGCCAACACCAATAACAGCTCCTACCAATGTATGTGTTGTAGATATTGGAAATCCGATATAAGTTGCAGCAACAACTGTTGAGGCTGCAGCCATTTCAGCTGAAAAACCTAAGCTAGGAGTTAGATGAGTAATTTTTGTACCAACAGTCTTAATCACCCTTCCTCCAAGCATGGCTAGTCCAAATACAATACCAGCACCTCCTATTAAGAGAACCCATGGACTTACAGCTGCTTTTGCTCCAATAGCACCCTCAGAAGCAACGCTAATTATTGCAGACATAGGTCCTATTGCATTAGCTACATCATTAGATCCATGAGCAAATGCCATTGCAGAAGCAGTAACAATCATAAGGATGGCAAAGGCTGACTCAACTCCGTACTCTCTGATTTTATCTTTATTAGCATTTAATAAAATTGCTGTAACAATTGCTACTATTAAACCAATTACTGCAGCACCTATTAAAGTTCCAGTATTTGTAGCGACTAACCATAATATAAAATCACTTAAATCTTCTTTGTTATCTTTGATGACATACTTTAAACCTTTATTTATTGTTACAAGTGCAATTGTAAAACCAGTAAAAAAGCTATAAAAAGGTATAAATGATACTGCCGCTTGAGAGGGATCTCTTCTATCTAAGATTAATTTTTTTGCACTAAGGAATATACAAAATGCTAAAGTTCCAGCAATAGCAGGCGAAGTAACCCAGCTTGCAGCTATAAGCCCAACTTTTCCCCATGAAACTGCACTAAAACCAAGTGAAATAATTACGAAACCAACAATCGAGCCAACAATTGAATGAGTCGTTGAAACTGGCCAACCTTTAATGCTTGCTATAAGCAGCCAGGTAGCTGCAGCAAATAATGCTGACATCATTCCAATTATAAAAATATTTTCATTTCCAGAATATAAGTCTGGGTCGACGATTCCTTTTCGAATTGTAGAGGTTACCTCTCCTCCCGCTAAATATGCTCCAAGAAATTCAAATATTGCAGCAATAAATATTGCTTGTGTAAATGTTATTGCTTTACTACCAACCGATGTTCCCATCGCGTTAGCAACATCGTTTGCACCAATGCCAAATGCCATAAAAAAACCAGCAAAGGCAGCGATTAATAATATTATTGACGGATCCAAAAATAAGTTTTCCATAATTATCTTAGTTTTATTAAAATCACTTGTATATTAAAAAGTCTCAATGTGACAAATGCGTTACTAAAAAGAAAATTTTATGTAGAGAATTGATACAACTTAGATTTAGTAATTTTTCAAAAATTAATAAAATATAATTCTACTAAAGTATCTTGCTCGTCTTTTGAATATGAAATTTTTATCAGTTGTCTTTGAAGAGTTTTTGCTATTTCATCTGAAATAGACATAGCATCCTTTATATTGTTTGTTCTGAAAGAAATTCTTAAAGATTCTTTCAAATTTTCTACCTTTAAATCATTTGCAGGATTTGAGAATAGATCTTTTATGTAAGCCTCAATCTGATTAATGTCAGTTGAGTTGCTAATTAGACTGCTGTTGAGCAATTCTGCTTTTGAGATAACATATTCATAATCATTCTTAGCTTTTAATAATTTTTGTGAAGATAAGGAATATGAATCAATTATATTTTTTGATAATAAAAAAACTACAAACAAACAAACAGCCACCAAGGCTAGTATTATTAAATTTTTTTCTCTTTTACTAAGATTTAAAAATATATCAAACATCATTCAAATTTTATTTTAATTAAGCCAGAGGCAAGAGAATTTGATATGGATATTTCATCGTCTAAAACTAATACATTAAATCTTTTGGATATATCTGATATAAGTTTATATTGAACTTCAGGCATATCTTTAATATCCATGGTTGCAGTTTTGGTATTAAGATCAATTTCTGCTTTATTTATAAATTTATCACCAAAAGATGTTAAAAATTCTAAACCCTTAAGATCATTAGAATAATTATTATTTTTAGAATTATAGGATATAGGTATTTGTTTCATGAGTTCATCTATTTGGACTTTTGGAGTAACTACCCTTTTTGTGTTTTTATCAATTTTTTTAAAAATTTTAAATGTTTCTTGCTCATAAATAGATGTATATTTATTATTTTGAGCAATTAAAATATATGGTATTGAAATCATAGAAACCAATAAAGCAGCGCATAGATATAGCTCAGGTTTAGTAAAGTTCAGTCTCTTTATAATATTCTTAAAAGATATATTAAATTTATATAGATTAGGCAAAGTTTTGAAATCTTGTTCTGCAATTTGATCCAACGAAAAGGATAATTTATTTTTAAATTCTTTAAGCAAATTGTTTGCATCCTTATTTTTAATTGATACATATGGATTGAAATTAGGTAAAGAATTTTTTAAAAGATGCAAATATTGCTCAAGGGATTCGAGCTCTATTGAAGTACCCGTTCCATCGTTAAAAGCAAATAAATACTTATTATTAAACTCTGTTATGGTGTCCCCTTTATTAAGATAATTTAAAAAGTAATCTGGTAATAGTATTACCTTGCATTTTAAAGAACCTAATTGAGAGTTAATTTTCTGGTAAATTGTTTTTTTTAAAACATAACCTACATCTTTATTGATAAAAAATTTATTATCAGAAACTTCGTTAATTAATTTAGTATCGATTTCAGCTATAAAATTGGCGATATTATTTTCAATAGATAATTGATCATTTTCCTTAAAACTTTGGCAATTTACTAATGACGATGGTAATAAATATATTAATTTATCTTTATGAGTAAGAAATTCGAATTCATCTAAGTGATCAAATTTTTGAACATTCTTATAATTATCATCACTTACATGAAAGAAACCATTTTCAAGTTTTGAATTAGCGGGATAAATTATATAAGTTTTCATTAAATACCATTATAAATTCTTGAAATAATATAGCTATTTTTGTTAGTGCTATATATTATCGTACTTCTTGAAGACGCACTGAAATTATTATGTTGAATTGTTGTATGGAGCTCAAATAAATTTGAATTAAATTTAATTCTTCCATATGGAGAGCTAAAATCTAAATTAGGAAAAGCCTTTTTAAGATTATCAATATTTTCAAACCCCTGAACTGGAATGGAGTCTATTAAATACTCGGCATCGTTTAAATCCATATTTGGAAAAAATGCAGAAATAAGATATTTATCTTCATTTAATAGAGTATTAATGTTTATTGATAAATCTTCTTTTACTGGGACACTGCAAAAGTTTTTCTCAAAAATATTCCAATTTACCTCTTTTACAGCCGGGATGCTTTTAAGCTCATCTACTGAAACAAATAATCTCATTGCGCTATATTCTCTAGGAGAGTGCAATGGGCCTGAGTAATAGTAGTCTTCTAATCCATATGTCCTTGGATTGGAATCTTTATCTATCCAGTCAATAATTTGATCAATCATCTCTTCAATTGCGTTACTTTCAATATCATATAGAATCATAATTCTTCTAAAAGCCTCTACACTCTTTGTGTTTTCAAGATAATTATTATTCTCTTTATAAACAATTGAGTTTATGTTGAAACAATTTGAAGCATCCACTATTTTGCCTCTGATTTGAGCATCATTAATGTTCAAAAAAATTTCGTTATTAATAATTGGATTATTTTTGGATAGTTTTTTGGAGTTAAATCTAAATTCATCTTCAATAATTTTTTGAGATAATGATTCAATATTCCTAAAAGAATTTAGTGAAACTGTCTGGAACTCAAGGTATTGAGCACGCTTTAATGAAAGCAAGTATTTATTCCCAAAAAGCACTGCTACCGAAGATAATAGCAACACTATCAATAAAATGGATATTAAAACAACACCTTTATCCCTGAAATACATAATTAATATTTGGTTCTATTATCCATATGTAATCTTTTTTATCTTTTTTAAACTCAAACCTTATTAGAGTTGGGATAACTGTTTCTGTTTCTTTATTTATTGGCCACTGAGAATGCCATTTTTGTTTATACATAAATTTAATATTCATCTCAGATACATTTTTAATAAGCTTTGATTCAAAATACTGATTAGCATCATAAGGATTCGCTGAATAAAATTGTTTTCTTATAAAATTATCATTTTCAATAATATATTCTATTCGTTTTAATGGGGATGTGTTTTCTGAATTAGATTTAATCTTTGAATTAAAAGATATTTTCTTTTCAATATTATTTCCTATCATTGTTCCATTAATTGAATTTCCATAAAAATCTCTTAAAGGAACATTTATGATCTGACGGATGTCTCTTTTAATGATAATTGATGAAAAGTTAATGTTCTTAACATCATTAAGTCTTTTAGAAGCAACTCTTTCAGTTTCCAGTGATGATTGAAGAATATTAGAAGAGATGATCGCAATAATTGATAAAATAACTAAAGAAACTAGAACTTCTATTAAAGTAAAGCCTTTACGCATTATCGACAAAACCTTTTATTTTATAAATATAATTATCTTGACCATTTTCCTTAACAAGAATCTCATATTCGTAGAAGTCATTATTGATACCTTCTTTAATATATTCTTTCCAAAACCAGCTTTTTCCACCCATTTCCATTAACCCGCTTCTTTCAATTGGTCTGAGTGGTTTTTCGATTGTATTTATTAAGGCTATCCTATTATCAGCTACCTCTTTAGCAAGATATCTTTGTTCTAAATTATATGAAGAAGAAGCTGTAGAAATAATTAAGGTATAAATTGCCATAACTGAAACGCTCAAAATAAATAAAGCGACGACAACTTCGATTAAACTAAAGCCTTTAGTTATATTTTTAATAGTTAATAACTTCATTTTTAATCTCGCCATTATTTTTAATTACCAAGCGATGGATATATTTTTCATAGTATATTTCAATTTCTCCTCCTGAAATTTCACCAGATGGATAAAAAATTAATATTGGAGACTCTATCATTCTATCGCCTAATTCAATCTTTACCCCATCTGAATACTTGAAAGTTTTTTTTAGTATTAAATTATTTTTCCAAATAGATTTATCAAGACCAAGAACTTTTTTAGGTTCGCCATTTTCAGAAATATAAGTTGCAAAATGATTATTTGAATCAAAATACCATGTAATTATGTTCCCAGTAATTATGCTTTCTTCTGAAAGAAAATTTACTGAATCTTCTACAGAATTCGTTTGTCTTTCAATTGAACTTATTGAGTTAAAGTTTAAAGTTATTAATGTGGCTGAAATTCCAATAATAAACAATACAACTAATAGTTCAGTTAAGGTAAATCCATTAAGATGCTTTTTATTACTGCATCCAATTTCCAACATCAGCATCCTCGCCTGATCCACCTTCTAGACCATCAGCACCAAGAGTATATAAATCAAATTTAGAAGATCTTCTTCCAGGATATTCATAAATATAATCTCTTCCCCATGGATCTTTAGGCATAGCAGACATATATCCTCCCTCAGGATATAGAAGAGGGTTTTTTAATTCAGAATGTGGGAACATCAGCGCATCAAGACCTTGCGAGGTAGATGGATAAGTATATTCATTAAGTCTGTACATTTCTAATGCTTCTCTAGTCACAGCTATATCAGCTTTAATCTTTTCAAAATTTGCCCTTTGTATAACACCATCAAAGCTTCTCCAAGCAATTGTTGAAAGAATTCCAAGTATTACTAAAACTGCCATGAGCTCAACCAAGGTAAAACCTTTAGTGCTATTTTTTTTGAAATTATTCATATTATTAAAGTATTCATTTGCATTATAGGTATTAGTATAGCTAGAACAATCATCATTATGAATCCACCCATGAAAATAATTACAATGGGTTCAAGTAGAGATAGAAAAATAGATCTTTTGCTTTCAATTTCAGTCTTCATGAAGTCAGAGACTTTCTTAAACATCTTTGCTAAGTTACCTGACCTATAACCGCTTGATATTAATTGAATAAAAACATCAGGTAGTAATTTATCTTTATTTAATGAAGCAATAAAGTCTTTGCCTTCAATCACATCATTTTTTGAATTTGAAATAATATTAGATAAATATTTATTTTTAAAAATCTTTGAGCATTCATCTAAAGCCTCATCTAAATTTGTTCCTGAACTAAGAAGAAGTTCCATTGTGCTTGAAAATCTCTCAAGTTCAGAGCTTAAAATAAAACTTCCAATCACTGGAATTTTAAGAAATTTTTTATGAGCTTTAATTCTATTATCTCGGTTTTTGGCATAATTTTTATACAAAAGGTATATGCTCACAATTACAAATAACAAAATTAAGGTTATTAAAATAATATTATTTGAAATACCCAATAAAAATTTTGTTATAAATGGTAGCTCTGCCCCGGCTTTAATAAATTGATTTACTACTTGAGGAAGAACAAAAGCAAGCAAAGATACAATTACTATTAATGAGAATCCAATTAATATTAATGGGTATGTAAGAGCTGAAATAACTTTTTGTCTAATTGATAAACTTTCTTCAAGATAATCTGCTAATCTTGAGAATACTACATCTAAATTACCTGAAGAATCCCCAGCTGATACCATTGATATATAAGTACTATTAAAAACACTTGGAAATTTCTTCATTGAAGATCCTAACCTATTACCCTGAATAATGTCTTCTTTTAGGCTATAAATTATGTATATTAGATTTTTATTTTGCATCTGATTTGCTGTAATTTCTAATGCATCTACTATAGGTATACTAGCTTCAAGTAATGTAGATAACTGTCTAGTCATTATTACAAGATCTTTATTTTTAATCTTAATAGCTTTGCTAGATTTTTTTGATTTGATTATTTTAATAGGTGTTAAATCAAGATTTTTAACAATCCTTCTAGCTTCTCTTTCTGAATTAGCACTGAGTATGCCATGTTTTTTTATGCCTGATTTATTAACAGCTGTATAACTATAAGCTGGCATCTTCTTTTATATTATTTACTCTTATTATTTCTTCGCATGATGTAACACCCTCTAAAATAAGACTAACTGAAGCCTGATCAATGGATTGATTATCCTTAAAAACATAATCTGATATTTGATTTTCAGAAGCATTATTATGAATTAAATCTTTTAAATTTTTATCTACTTGTATGCATTCAGCAATTGCAATCCTTCCTTGATATCCAGTATTGCTACAAGAGTCACATCCGCTAGCTGTATATACATCAGAATCTTTTTTTATATTAAAAATTGAAATTGATTCATTTGAAGGCTTGGTCTTTACTTTGCATTTAGAGCACAAGCGCCTTACAAGCCTTTGTGAGATTATTGTTCTTAAGCTTGATGAAAGAAGAAATGATTCAATACCCATATCTCTTAATCTAGTTATCGCAGCCACTGCATTGTTTGTATGGACTGTTGATAAAACTAAATGTCCGGTTAAACTAGATTGAATTCCAATTTGAGCTGTTTCTATATCCCTCATTTCTCCAACCATTACTACATCAGGATCCTGTCTAAGTATTGCTCTTAGTCCTTTTGCAAAAGTATATCCAGTTTTTGAATTAACTTGCGTTTGACCAATACCATCTAGTGTATATTCAATTGGATCTTCTACAGTAAGGATGTTTTGTGATGAATCACTTAAATAACGAAGTCCAGCATAAAGAGTTGTCGTCTTACCCGATCCTGTAGGACCAGTAAATAAAATTATACCCTCAGGATTTTTTAAAGATAATTTGTAATTGGAAAGTATTTCTTTTGGCAACCCTAAATCATCTATATTAATTTGAGCAGCTTGTTTATCTAATATTCTTAATACAATTCTTTCTCCATATGACGATGGGAGGGTCGAAACTCTTACATCAACATTCTTATCTCCTAATGACAAAGAAACTCTTCCATCTTGTGGTAGTCGTCTTTCTGAGATATCTAATCCAGAGATGATCTTAATTCTAGAAATTAATAATGAAGCTATTTTGCTATCTTGTTTAATAATCTCTTTTAATATTCCATCTATTCTGAAACGAATTTTGATATGACTTTCATATGGTTCAAAGTGAATATCTGATGCTCTACTTTTTATTGCTTGACTAATAATCCCATTAATTAATTTAATTATTGGCGCATCATTATTTCCACTTAATAAATCTTCTGTAGCGCTTATACTTCCAGCAAAATCTTGGAGATCAAACTCATCTGAAAGTTCTTCTGAAATATCATTATTGTGATGTGATGATGCAAATGAGTTAGTTAAAATCTCATTAAATTTTTCAGAATCGCAAAGTTCAAATTTAAAGCTTGAATCTAAATAACGTCTGATTTCCTGATAGAGAATAATTGATAGTTCTTTTGGCGATGTTGCCACATATCCATTATCAGTTCTTGAAACAATAACTTCATTTTCTTTAACAAAATCATAGGGAAGAATATCTGATTTATTACTTTCTACCTGACTTTCAGACATGCTTAATCATCTTTCTTTGTTAGATCAATAATAGTTTTATTATTTTTAAGTTCCTGTTGTGCTTTAATGTAATTATATTTCTCTAATGAGATTTCATTGGCTACATCAGAGTCTATTAATATAGTTGGTTTCAAAAAAACCATTAAGTTTTTAGTGCTTGTGCTGCTAGATGATGATTGAAATAGCTTGCCCAATAATGGTATTGAGCCCAATACAGGAACTTTAGAAACAACCTCTTGAACATCTTCATCAATTAATCCACCTAGAACAATAATTTGGTTATTATCAACTAAAACAGTTGTTTCAATTTCTCTTTTATTAGTAATGACATCAAGACCGCTTTGAGCTACTCCAGCAATACCAGAAACACCCTGTTTTATATTTAATATAACTGATGCTCCCTCATTGATTTGTGGAGTAATTTCTAATTCAATCCCAACTTCTTGTCGGGAAGTTGTTCTAAATGGATTAGAGTTATTAGTTCCTAGACTCTCACCTGTAGTAATTGGTATTTCTTGTCCTATAAATAATCTTGCGGGCTCATTATCCATTGCTAAAATCGAGGGTGTTGACAAGATATTTGATTCAGAATCATCAGCAATAGCATTCAAAATCCCAACAAAATTATCTTTACCTTTTGTTAAATCACCAAAGCCTGCTACTAAACCTTGTGTATTTAATAATGAAGAAACAGCTGTTGTGGTTAATGTCACATCTTGCTCATCATCAGATGCTCCTGTTATTGAAAGCAAATCAGGACCAGTCCCAGAAAATCTAGTTATGCCAATAGGAATACTATCTTCATCGTTTCCTGAATATATTGATTCAACTCCAAGTCTTTTCGCAGCATTTTCAGACAAATCTACTACAATTGCCTCTACTAAAACTTGAGCTCTTCTAATATCTAATTTAGAAACTATATTTCTTATGGAATTTAAGTTTTCTTCAGCAGAAGAAATAATTAAAGAATTTGTTTTCTCATGAAATGTAATAACTGTTTTTTTACCATCTGCGTCTGCAATAAAGCTATTAGATATAGAATTTAAAATTGAAGATAGTTCTGATGCTTGAGCATATTTTAGATATATAACATCTGTTAAGTCATCTGCACTAACATCTTTATCTAAAGCGCTTAATGTGGTGCTTATATTCTGAGTTATTAAATCATTAGCTGAAACTATTACCGAATTTGAAGGTGTGAAAGGAATGGCTACAAACTGATTAATTGTTGGATTGTTTTGCGTTTTGAGTTTCTCTAGAATCCTAACAGCCTCAATAGCTGAAAGATTGTCTAACTTAAATATCGAAATTTTTGCAGTATTATTTTGATCTAAATCCTTTAATAAATTTTTTACTCTTGAAACGTTGCTCATTCTATCTACAAGCAATATAGAGTTTATAGATGGAATAGCTGAAAGATGTGATTGTCTTCCAGTTATAGGTTTTATCATTGGCAAAATCTCTTCTGTAGATCTATTTATTAAAGGAATAATAGCTGTTTCAAAGTCTCCATTTGAATCAGTGATTGTGTCGTCTCTAGTAGCCTCATTTTCCGGTACAATTCTTAAAAATCCATCTTCTGCGATAGTACTAAATCCATTAACCTGAATTGTTCTTAGGTAAACATTCCATACCTGATCTTTATTTAATGCTGCATTAGAATAGATAGTCACCTTTCCTTTAACTCTAGGGTCTAAAATGATTGTTTTTTTTGAAAATTGAGCAATATCTTGAGTAACTTTTTTGATATCAACATCCTCATAATTTAGTATGATTGAATCTTGAGCATTAAGACTGTTAAATGAAATTATAATAAGTAGTAGTAATGTTTTTTTAAATTTAATATTCATACTTTATTTGCCAACAAGATTTTTAATTTTATATAATTTATCATTATTACGAAATATAATCTCTTCTGTTCCAACTTCAACTAACTCAAACCTTCCCTCAATTTTTTCACCTTTTGAAACAACATATTCTTTGTTGCCCTTTTTTAAAGTTACTGACTCATAATCTGGCCCTGAATTATAACCAATAATTGTGTAATCAAATGTTGAGGAGGTAATCTCATTTGTGGGTTCTAAATCTATTTTATTATCAAAAGCAAGATTTTTCATTTCCGGTATTGAGATATCTTTAATCAAAGGTTTATAAGAAAGTGAATAAAAAAGTTTGAACATCAAAAATATTGCTGGAATTAACAATATCAATATAAAAATTTTTTTTAGCGATAGGTTGTTCATATATAAAAAGAGCTAATATTCTAGCTTACTTTTTAATATGATACATTATTAAGAAAGGCCTGAAGCTTTAATAACTTTAGCAAGTCTCCCAGACTTCATAAATATATGAAATTTGTTCCAAATTGATAAAACCATTAATTGACTCCTAAAGATTCTATTGTAACATTAATGTTACATTTGTGTGTCATTTTAGCTATATAAGGAACGAATGTAAAGGATAAAAACGCTAGAATGTTACATTTTAGGTAGTGAAAACCAAAAAATTGATCCGTCTTTATGTTTTGAATCAATGCCAACTTCACCATTTAGGCTATTCACAAGATGTTTTACAATTGCCAAACCTAAACCACTACCCTGGTTATCAGATGCTCTTGCAGATGCGGTTCGATAAAATCTACTAAATATGTGATCCTGATCTTCATCTGAGATACCAGTACCACTGTCTTCGACTTTTACTTTAATATATTTATCAGTCTCATTTAATGTAGAGATATTTATTGTTGATCCATTTTTTGAATATTTAATAGCATTATCAATTAGGTTATTCATTATTCTTTCAATAGCTTGAGGATCGGCATTTACATATCCTTCATGGTTAGGCTCATATTCTATTTGAATATTCTTTTTTTTAGATAAATTTGAAATGGAAGAAATAAAATTATTTATAAATTCATTAAGATCAATTTTCTGAAAATTTAATTTTAATTCACCATATTCAATTCTTGTTAAATCCAATAAAGATGAAACCATATCTGTAAGCCTTTCAGAATTATGAAGTATAGCTTTTGCAAAAACTTCAGCTTGTTCTTTATCTTCTAGAGCTCCATCAATCAATGTTTCTGAATTTGCCCGTATAACACTAACTGGAGTTCTTAATTCATGCGATAAATTTGATATGAAATCTCTTCTCATTGAATCAAACCTTCTTAATTGAGTAACGTCATGCGCGACCATGATAAATTCATTTGTAGTTTTTGATTGATTTATAGTAGCTAAAACCCATCTAGTTGATTTATCATTTAATTCGATTTCAAATTCAATATCAGCACGCTTCTTCTTTTTTGACCTTCTAAATAAATAGTCTAAAGATTTAATATCTAGGTCTTCAATATTCATTCCGCTAACTGGATTTAGATTTAATATTTGAGAAAATTGTTCATTTTCATAGGTAATATTTCCATCAATGTCAGCGACAATAATTCCCTCACCTAAATCATCAAGAACTGATCCAAACTGATCTCTTTGTTTTGCAATAAGATTTATTTTATTTTTAAGATTCTCAGAAATTTGAGAAATACTTCTTGCAACACCACCAAATTCAATACTATCAACAGGAAGTGCCTTAAGGTATTTTGTCTTAGTCTTGCCGCCAGCAATTTTTGAAGTTGCCGACTCAAGCTCACTAATGTTTTTATATGTAAAATTAGCAAAGATTGCAGATGCTGCGGTTGCAGCAATAAATAAAAATAATACTATGAGCAATAATGAAATATTTGAATTTGATGAAATAATATAAGAAAAAAGAACACCCAATCCCATTGAAATAAAGATTATGATAAAAATACGGGATCTTATTCCCATATTTTAGTCAGGCTGCCTTGAAAATTTGTAACCTACTCCTCTTATGGTTTGAACATACTTACCCATTGACCCCAACTTATTTCTTAATCTTTTTATATGAGTGTCTACTGTTCTAGTTGTAACTTCAGCACTATAACCCCATACATCTTCTAAAAGTTGATCTCTAGATTGGACCCTTCCTCTTGTTTCAACAAGTTTATTTAAAAGTTTGAATTCTAAAGCAGTTAAATTAATTTGCATATTATCTACAAAAACTTCATGTGAATTGATGTCTATTTTCAAATCACCAAACTGACGTTCGACTTCTACCATTTCTTTTTTTGTCTGGCCTCTTTTTAAAACAGCTTTAACCCTTAAGATTAATTCTCTAACACTAAATGGTTTGGTAACATAATCATCAGCGCCTAACTCAAATCCAACAACCCTATCAACCTCATCGTCTTTGGCAGTTAAAATTATTATTGGAATTGATTCCGTTAATGGGTCTGATTTAATACTTCTACATAAATCAAGTCCAGAACCATCGGGCAACATTAGGTCTAAGATCATTAATGAAACATCTTTTGATTTTATAATGATTTGTGCGTCTGAAATGGATGAAGCAGTTAGAACTTTAAACCCTTCTCGTGTAATGTTGTACTCAAGATTCTTTTGAATATCTGGCTCGTCTTCAATTACAAGTATGTTCAATATAAAACTAAAAAATTAATTGGAAATATATTTTTACTCTTTTTTAATGATTTTGAAAGCAAAAATATAAAAAAATTAATTTTTAGAAATAAATTCTTTTCTAAGAGCCGGCTTATCAAATTTTCCAGAAGCAACTAATGGAAGGTTGGTTGATGAAAATTCAATTATGACAGGTATTTTAAATGCAGCTAATTTAGCTGATAAAAATGTAATTAAATTATCTTTATCTAAATTAGAATCTTCTTTTAAATAAATTGCTGTGCATAGAATTTCGCCCAATCTTTCATCAGGTATTCCAAATACACATGCCTCAAGCACATCTGGATGTTCGTAAATAGCATTTTCTACTTCTGGGCATGCAATATTCTCGCCTCCCCTTATAACCATATCTTTTATTCTATCTACAATAAATAAAAAAGGTCCTTCAAATTTACCCATATCCCCAGACCTAAACCAACCCTCATCATTCATACATTCATTTGTTGCCTCATCATTACCCCAATAACCCAACATATTTGATTGGGATTTAATAGCGATCTCACCAATTTGGCCATTAGCTAACTGATTCCAATTATCATCAATAATTTTTATTTCTGTTAATGGAGGTACAACTCTTCCTGCTGAGGATGGATTAGAGATATATTCATCTCCACTTCCCAATGTTCCTAATGCATTTGTTTCCGTTAATCCATAACCTATTCCAGGCCTCCCTTCAAAATTATCGTCTAATAACTTTACATGCTCAGCAGGTCTAGGGCCTCCTCCTCCACCAAGCGTTTTTAATGACGACAAATCATACTTATCCTTATTTGGATGATTTAATAATTCCCATGTTTGCGTAGGAACTCCTGTAATATCTGTAATTTTTTCATCATGAATAAGTTTGATAGCCTCACCTGCATCCCATTTCTTCATCATTACAATCTTTCTTCCAACCAATATAGACATAAGGAAAGCAACATGACTTCCAGTGGCATGAAATAATGGAACGCATAAAAGAATACAAGATTCTGAACTTGCTAAAGGAGTAGCATCTTTACCTAATCTGCTTTCTCTTTCACTAAGAACTGTAGATATAAAGGCCCAACTAAACATTGAAGAAATAATCCCCCGCTGTGAAGACAACACTCCTTTTGGCTTGCCTGTAGAACCAGATGTGTAATATATACTGGCATGATCATCACGAGTTATTTCAATATCTGGCCATTCGCTTGAATGATCTTTAATAAAGTCAGAAAAACATATGAAATTATTATCGGGTGTATAGCTAGTTATAATTTTTTTTACATTCTTTAAACTCTCTAATCCCTTAAGTCTTTTTTGGTCTCCAAATAATATTTTTGCATCGCAATGTTCAATAGCATAAATAATCTCATCAGGAACCCACCAAGAATTTAATGGGACACAAACAGCGCCAATGCCTACAATACCCATATATGTAAATATAAATTCTGGATTATTTTGCATACATATAGCAACACGATCACCTTTTGTAATTCCTTCAGCAATTAGCGCATTGCCAACTTGTGCAGCTTTATTTATGGCATCCTTAAATAAGAAGCGTTCTGATTCATAAACCAAAAACTCTTTATCACCGTGCAATAACCCAAAATCAAAGTAACCTCTTAAATTATCTGGGAATGAGGCATATTCTGTATGTGTTATACCTTTTGAATCTTTATATTCTCTTGTTTCAAATAATTGCCCCTTAGAGGTAAATTCTTTTGTTATTTCATCAAATAATAAATTTGGATCATGCATAGTATTTTTTTATAGATATTTTTTTACTATTATAATAATTATTATAACGATACTATATTTATTAGGTATAAATTATTAGGAGAAAAACATGAATTTAGATTTTGCCTCTGTATGGGAGATGATCTCAGATATTATTCCTGAAAATGATGCTTTAATTAGCGGAAACGAAGTTGTTTCATGGAAAGATTATGATTTAATGTCTAGCAAAATTGCTACCGCTCTTACCAGAGCAGGTCTATCAGCTAATTCAAAGGCTGGTCTTTATCTAAATAATTCAAATGAATACTTAATTGGACAAAATGCGATTTTTAAAATTGGTGGAGTTCCTATAAATGTTAACTACCGATATGTAGCAGAAGAATTAATATACCTTTTAGATAACTCTGATTCTGAGGCTGTTTTTTATCATGCATGTTACAGCTCAAGAATTAAAGAAATATCTAGTTCATTACCAAATGTAAAAGCATGGATTGAAGTTCCAGATGGAACTGAATCTAATTTTACGAATGCTCTTAAATATGAGGAGCTGTTAGAAAATTGTGAACCTATGCAAAGAATACAAAGAGATCCCAATACTATTTATATGCTGTATACAGGCGGAACAACTGGTATGCCTAAAGGAGTTATGTATAAGCAAGGTGAATTTCTTGTTTTTCTTTTTAGAACTCTTAAGGCAATGGGTTATGACGTCCCAGAAGATATTAATAACTTAGAAGAACAAATTCATAATTTTAAGAAAGATAATGCTTTTATAAAAAGCCTTGTTGGATGTCCATTAATGCATGGAACAGGTATGTGGTTAGGGGCTTTTTTACCTCTTTTACTTGGAGGTACTGCAATTACTTCAAAAAATCTTGGATTTGATGCCGATCAGCTATGGACACAGGTAGAAGATACTAAAACTACAAACATTGTGATTGTTGGAGATGCTTTTGCCAAGCCAATGTTAACTGCTCTAGAAAGAGCTGATGAAAATGGAAATCCATATGATTTAAGCTCAGTTAAGGTAATTATTTCAAGTGGAGTGATGTGGAGTGAAGAAGTAAAAAATGGATTGTTGAAATATCATGATATGCAACTTATGGATACGATGGGGTCAACAGAAGGTGGAATGGGTAGTTCAGTTTCATCTAGAGACAATCCTCCAAAAACTGCAAAATTTTCAATAAACCCTGGTGTAATAATAATTGCTGATGATGGTGAAATCTTAGAGCCTGGATCAGAAAAAATTGGCTTAATTGGAACAAGTGGACTTGTTCCAGTTGGATATTATAAAGATAAGAAAAAATCAGAAGAAACTTTTAGAGAAGTTAATGGAATTAGATATAGTTTCCCAGGAGACTATGCCAAATTAGAAGAAGATGGAACTATTACTCTTTTAGGAAGAGGAAGTAATTGCATAAATTCTGCTGGTGAAAAAATTTACCCTGAAGAAGTTGAAGAGGCTTTAAAAAGAAATGATGAAATTTTTGACTGCCTTGTTGTTGGAGTTGATGATAAAAAATTTGGACAAAGAGTTGTTGCAATTGTATCTACCGAAAAAGATAAAAATATATCTGAAGATGCTTTAATAGAATCAACTAGACAATTTATAGCCGGATATAAACTCCCAAAAGAAATTATATTCGTTGATGAGGTTCAACGTGCCCCAAATGGCAAGGCAAACTATAAATGGGCAAAGTCTATTGCAGTTCAAAATAATGTCTAAATATATTTGTTTCTTATTAGTTTTATCTATAAATGTTAGTGCTTCGGAGCCCATAGCTTATCTAAATACATTAGGTTACGAGCCTGCACAAAAAGAAATGGCTGTAGGTACAAATGGAATGGTTACAACTCAACATTTTATAGCAACATCTGTTGGTGAGAAGATACTAAATAAAGGTGGTAATGCTTATGATGCATCAATTGCAATCGCTTTTACACTTGCTGTAGTTTTGCCTAGAGCAGGTAATATTGGTGGAGGTGGCTTTATGGTTATTTATGATAAAGAGTCAGAAAAAGCCTATTCAATAGATTATAGAGAAAAAGCCCCAAAAAAATCTAATAAAGATATGTATTTAAATGTTGATGGATCATTTAATGATAAAAAACTCTCAACATTTGGATATCTTGCTAGCGGCGTACCTGGTACAGTTGCTGGTCTTTGGGAGGTTCATGAAAGATTTGGAAGTTTGCCTTGGGACGAGCTTCTTGAAGATGCAATTTATTATGCTGAAAATGGCTTCAGCATATCACCATATATGGCAGATGTTCTTTATAAATATAATGAAAAAATGTCATTCTATCCGGAAACTAAAAATATTTTTCAAGTAGACTTTCCAAATTTTAATGATAAAAAACTTATACAAAAAGATTTAGCAGAAACTTTAAGAATTATATCTCTACAAGGTAGAGATGGTTTTTATAAAGGTGAAATAGCTAAAAAAATATCTCATGAAATGGAATTAAATGGCGGATTAATTACAACTGAGGATTTAGAAGCCTACAATCCTGTATGGAGAGAGCCAATTACTTCTTTTTATAGAGGCAATGAAATAATAACTATGGGCCCCCCTTCTTCTGGAGGAGTTCATATTATACAAATGCTAAAAATACTAGAAAAACATAATATAAATGAACTTGAACACAACTCACCAAAATATATAAATCTTCTTACAGAAGTTATGAAATATGCATATGCAGATAGATCAAAATATTTAGGTGATCCAGATTTTTTTAATGTTCCTGTTAACAAAATTATAGGCGAAGAGTACACTCAACAAATTTTTGAAAACATAAATTTAGGTACAAGCACATCCTCACAAGATATTTATCCAGGGATGTATTTAGATAATGAGAGTCATGAAACAACTCATTTCTCTGTTGCTGATATTGATGGAAATGTTGTTTCATCAACCTACACACTAAATTCTACATTTGGTTCTGGGGTAGTAATTAAGGGCACCGGAATATTAATGAATAATGAAATGGATGATTTTTCTGCAGCTCCAGGAATTCCAAATCAATTTGGCTTACTTGGTGCAAAGGCTAATGAAATTGAACCCCAAAAAAGACCTTTAAGCTCAATGACTCCAACAATTATTATGAAAGATGGTGAGTTATTTTTTACCACTGGGAGCCCGGGTGGATCAAGAATAATATCTGCAGTTCTTCAATCAATATTAAACATTATAGATTTCGAAATGAATCTTGAAGAAGCAACTTTTGCAAAAAGGATTCACCATCAGTGGCAGCCAGATGTATTAGAAATTGAGTTTTCGATTGAAAAGGAGGCAAAAGCTGAACTTGAAAATATGGGATATTCTATTGAAATAAAGGAACCATTAACATGCATTCAAACTATAATGTTTAGCAATAATAAATATTATGGTTATGGCGATTTCAGAAGGCCAGATGCTCTTGCTTCAGGAAAAATAAATGATAGATAAGTTATTAGTTATAGGTATCTACGCTATTCCGGTAATAATTTTATTAATATTTTGTTTTTTTATAACGCGAAAAAAATAAATTGATTAGTATTTTTGATTTTAACTATATAAATAATTTTGAATACATATCAGGCATAAATCTATTTATTTACTCTTTAGCTTTATTAAGTATAGGAAGTTTTACTTCAACCACTATATTTAGGCTATCAAATAACATTTCATATCGAGATATCCTTTTAACAAGGTCTATGTGCAGGAATTGCAATCAAAAAATAAAAAATGTTCATTTGATACCCATCATTGGTTTTTTAATCCAAAGGGGCAAATGTTCTGCATGCAAAAAAGATATTTCTCTTTTCTATCCTGTCACAGAAATATTATTTTTAATTTATGGCTTAATAGTAACTTTTGTATATGGCTTTGGAACCTTTAACTTTTTTTTATTACTTATATTTTATATTTTTTATATACTATTTTTTTTGGATTTAAAATATTTTTATCTTCCTGTCTTCTTTAATGTTCTTTTGATTATTTGCGGCTTTATTGGTAATTCTTTGTTTAATATTTTCGTTACTGATATAACAAAACTTTTTAACCTTTCCTCATTTATGTTTTCTTTTTATGGTCTTTTGATTGGATATCTCTCTTTATGGTTAATCAATTTTATCTTCAAATTAATATACAAAAAGGATGGTATTGGAGGTGGTGACTTTATATTATTTGGTGCCATTGGTAGTTTATTTGGTCCATTTTCACTTGGACTCATTCTCTTTTTTGGTGCTATTTTTGGTTGTTTTATTTTTATTCTATTTAAAAAAAATTATCAAAATAAAATTCCACTAGGCTCATGTTTGATAGTTGGATCAATATTTTACTTTTTAGTAAAGAACTTTGAACTTTTAGATAATTTATTAGTCATATAAATGTAGACCTTTGAATATCCTCTTTAAATTCATATCCCCTAGGTCTTAAAAGCAGGCATTTTGCCTGCTTTTTTAATATCAATTTAAATAGAAAAGAATTTATTAAAACTAAGAAATGGATTTTATTAAAGTTGGAGCGGGTGACGGGATTCGAACCCGTACCAATAGCTTGGAAGGCTATTGTGCTAGCCATTAACACCACACCCGCGCTAGTCGAAAGATTATAATAAAAAAAGGAACATATTGCTCCCTATTTTTCAATTGATTATAAAAGAATTGTAAATATCTGATTCAATGCATTCTGCATTTTCTTGAAATTCATCTTTAATCTCTTTGGCTTCGACTGTACTTATCCAAAGTTCTGTTATTTCCTCAGAATAGTCCTCTTTATAAAAATTATTTATCCATATAAATCTATCGGGAGAATTATCATCTTGAAGGTATAAAACTGAATATGGAATCTTTAATGAAGACATTTGATTTAAAAATCTATCGATAGCAACACGGAAAGTACCATAATTAAAGCCCTCCTTATAATCGCAATACAAGATTTCAGTAGTATTGAAAGATATTTCATTGTGATTTTTATAATTTAATAAAATTATTCCGTTTAACTTATCAGAATTAAAGTTACATGAAGCAATCTTATCAAATCCCTTGGCGCTTAAATCTTTAATGAAAGGCGAGTAAATTTCTTCGTTGGAATTATTTTGAATATTTATAATAAATTTATTTACATAGCTGGCTTTGGGGAAATAAATATAAAAATCAAAATTTCCATCTACATAAAATGCATCTTTAACTAAATCTGAAAAAAATTTTTCAAGATTTAATAAATTTGCACCTTCTTTTAAATTGCATTCGATAAGATAATTGGAAAAATTGAATTCAGGTTTTATTAAAGAACTTGCTTGAAAACTTTCATCAAAGTCTTTTGAGCATCCGTTAACTAGAATTAATATCAATACCAATTTATATATTTTATTCATAAAAATATTATAAGATTATAGATAATTATAATTTGCTTATAATTAATTGTTAAATGAGTTTCCAAATAAATTTAAATACTATTTTGTATTTCATTACTATAATCTTATTTAAATAAATTAAAAAATAAAATGTCTGTATTAAGAATAATATTCACCGATCAATTATCTTTAAACAATCCAGTTCTTAAGGATGTTAAAACAAATGAGACTATTCTATTTTATGAGCCATTAGAAACTTTTTATAAGATAAAACATCATAAACAAAAGCTAGTTTTTTTAATTAGTTCATTAAGGCATTTTATAAAGAATCAAACACATAAAAAGATAATTCATAAGAAAATTAATAAGGACTTTAAGTTAAAATTTAATGAATATTTAAAAGAGCTAATTGATGTAAATAGTTTTACAAAAATTATAATTTCTAAGCCATCTGACTTTCAAAGCTACAAAGATTTAATGTTTTTTTGCCAGTCTAACAATCTAGAGCTAAAAATAGTAAATGATAAGAAATTTATTTCATCTCAGTCAGATTATCTTGAATGGTCTGAAAATAAGAAGGCCATAATTCAGGAATACTATTATAGGTGGCTTAGGAAAAAATATAATATTTTCATGAAGGATAAAAAGACTCCAATAGGTGACAAATGGAATTTTGATAAAGACAATAGAAAAGGAATATCTAAACTAAAATCAAATATACCAAAGAGGCTAAATTTAAAGCCAGATCAAATAACATTTGATGCAATGGTAGACGTTGAAGAGTCTTTTCCAAATTCCATCGGTGACCTTGAAAAATTTAACTGGGCTACATCACATGAAGAAGCAGAAAATCTGCTAGATGATTTTATTGATAGATATCTAGAAAATTATGGGTCGTTTCAAGATGCGATAAGTAAAGACAATAGTTTTTTGTTTCACTCTCTCTTATCGCCATATCTTAACTCAGGATTATTAGACCCTAATATATGTATAAAGAAGGCAGAAAAAAAATATTACGATTCAAATGGGAAAATACCAATAAATTCTGTTGAGGGTTTCATAAGACAAATTCTTGGATGGAGAGAATTTATCAATGGGGTTTATTGGGATAATATGCCACAGTACAAGAATTTAAATTTTTGGTCACACAAATATAAGCTTAATGAAAATTGGTATGAAGGTATAACAGGCATACCCCCTTTAGATAATGCAATTAAAGAATCAAAAGAGTTTGCATATACACACCATATTAATAGGTTAATGATTATTTCTAATATTATGAATCTTGTTGGGATAAACCCAAATGAAATGTATAGGTGGTTTATGGAAATGTATATAGATTCATATGATTGGGTAATGGTGCCGAATGTCTATGGCATGGGCTCTTATGCTGATGGAGGAATATTTTCTACTAAGCCATATATTTGTGGTTCAAGTTATATGCTTAGAATGTCTAATTATCCTAAGGGGGATTGGTGTGATGTTGTTGATGGTCTTTATTGGAGGTTTATTGATATGAATAATAAATTTTTTGAATCTAATCCTAGACTTTCTATTATGAGTAAATCGTTACAAAAAATGTCTAAGGATAGAAAAAGATTGATATTTAATAAAGCTGAAGAATTTATAGAGAAAAATACCCTCTAATAATCATAATCAAGATCGCTCAAAAGAAAAAACATTGCATTATCAGACATATTTTCAATATTATGATCTAATCCAGAAACTGATTTATATCGCCAACGAAAAGGTATCTCAAATTCTTCAGAAAAATTGATTAGATTATTAAAATAATTTTTACCTCTTTCATATCTATGTTTACCTTGATTTATTGCACCTCTATTAATATTTAATGCTGAATGATTTGGGTCATCATCATCCTCTCCTAAAATAAATAAAACCTCTCTAGATAAAAACCACTCATAACGAGATCTCTGAATGGGCATGTTTTTTGTTCCAAAAGGAAAAGGATCATTGTTTAAAAATGTATACCAGCCAGCGCTACCAATTGCTGCTTTCTCAACCCTTTTGTCATCACCATACATTAAATATCTGTGAACGAATTGCGATCCTCCTGAAAATCCATAAATAAGATATGTTTCACTTTTAATATCATACTTACTTTTAAAGAAGGTATAGAATGAAGAAATTGAATTAGTTAATTCTTTACTTGGATCATTAATTCTCTTCCCAGAAGATTTTGCCATACCAAGTGTTTGGTAGTTGGGAAAGCTTTTTTTAGTAAAAAAAGGAGCAACTAAAATAACATTTTTATTTTTAGCTGCATCTAATGAGGCATTTAAATATCTTTCTACGTCTCGTGATGCGCCATGAATAATAAATAAAACTTTAGTATGTTCATTTATTTCTTTAGGTAAAACATACCAGAGCTCAACATCTGATTTTTCCCATGATGCGTAAATAACTTTCTTAACATCTGCAGAGGAAATATTTACTGTAAATAAAATGAAAAAAGTTAATAAAATATTCTTTTTAAAATTCATATATTTATTCTATCAATGAAAATAGATTATTGGGTTAAAATGAAGAGATAAAACTTCATAAATAAGTGAAAAAATATCTTAACATTGTAAAAAAAATTCACTCCTCGCCTTTTAAACTTACTTTTGTTTCAAGCGGCGGAGGAACTAATGCGATCTCCTCTTTGTTAAAAGTTCCTGGAGCTAGTAATACAATTCTTGAATCCTATGTTCCATATTCAAAAGAATCTATGGATTTATTCCTAAATAAAAAGCCAGAATATTATTGTTCTTTGGATACATGTTTAAATATGGCTGCTAATGCTTATAAAAAATCAAGAGAAATTGATTCTAAGATAAATTCAAAATACCTAATTGGAATGGCAATAACTGCTAATCTGGCAACAACATATGAAAAAAAAGGTGAACATAAATTTTTTATTGTTGTTCAAACTCATGAGTCTACAAAATATCTTGAGTGTTTTTTGGATAAGGGTAAAAGAACAAGGGAGTCAGAAGAAGAATTAATAACTGGTTTTGCTATAAGTCTTTTGGCAGAATCTTGTGGATTTAATTTTGATATTCCTGAAATAGAAGAAGAGATAAAACTTGAACAAATTAATGCTGAGAAATCTTGGAAAAAATTATTTAATAATAAGGTTGGATATATTTCAAACAATAAAAATAATCCAGAACTAATATTTCCTGGGTCATTTAATCCTCTTCATGATGGGCATATAAAAATGAAGGAATTAGCAGAGAAAAAAACAGGAATGCATACAACCTTTGAAATATGTGCAAAAAATGCTGATAAACCTCCTTTAACATTTTTTGAAATTAAAAGAACAATTGATCAATTCCAAAATGATGAAAGCTGGATGCTTACATCTGCAGGCAGATTTAGTGAAAAGGCTGAAATGTTTCCAAATTCAGTCTTTATAATAGGTGCTGATACTTTAATGAGGGTATTTGATGAAAAATTTTATGAAAGTCATAAGGATATGATGAATCATATTGAAAGATTTAATGATCACAATATAAATTTCTTAGTTTTTGGGAGAAAGGTTGGTAAAAAATTTATATCTTTAGATCAAATCAAAGTACCTAAAATTATTACAGCAAGATGTACTGGGTTTGAGGAAACAAGTTTTAGAGATGATATTTCTTCTACGGAATTAAGGCTTACAAAAATTTAATTATGTGGAGGTAATTTTGCCTCAACAAACCACTCATGAATTCTTTTGACGGGATTAAATTTTTTCATTCTGATTTTCTTATTTTCAAGAGTGAAGCTTCTGGTTTTAATAGCTGTATAGTGGTATGTGTGACTGTCTCTAGTCTCATTTTCAGGTATTAAATATACTTTTGTTTGTTTTTTATCTGCCATTATGGTGATGAATTATACACAAACTATTAGGATTTTAATTATTTTCTTAATTTTTTGTAGAAGCTGAGATTGCCATACAAAGGAGTTCTTTCTTTAGTAATTACTCCAATTGAAATTAAATCTAGCATACCTTTGTGTGTATCATTTTTATTATTAATAAATGTATGAAATAATTCAA
>Ga0115012_10000269_pt1 | contig 29948 bp, 6 predicted proteins | sample TroAtlMetagenome_FD_88706 | JGI IMG/M metagenome (GOLD analysis project Ga0115012, IMG submission 88706) | Marine eukaryotic phytoplankton communities from Atlantic Ocean - Tropical Atlantic ANT10 Metagenome | ecosystem: Environmental > Aquatic > Marine > Oceanic | place: Tropical Atlantic Ocean...
TCACTGGGGATCTGACCGTCCTGAGCGGCAGCACCACTACCCTGACCGGATCCGCAGATGGAGACGTCACCATCGCAGCAGGTGGAGAACTGACCCTTGGATCTGCTGAGCGCATCGCCGATACCGCGACCCTGACAATCGTAACGGGCGATGGAGCTGATCCTAGCGGCATCCTGAACCTCAACGGGACAGAGCGTGTCACCACTCTTCAGTCCGGCGGCATCATCAGAGGTCCCGGACTCATAAACGCCGAGACCTACAACCTCACCGATGGAGCCATCACCGAAGAGGGAGCTGACCTCGGCAACGGCATCCTGAATAGCGATGGCACCGTTCTCCTCGGAGGCGACTCCTTTGCTGGCACGGTGAATGTGCGGAGCGGCACAATGACTCTCAACGGATCGGCTATCCACGAACCAGCCCTCACGGTGAATGTGAATCAGGGAGCCACGCTCGCCCTCGGCTTTGATGAGCGGATTGGAGATAACGCCGTAGCAAATATCAACGGGACTCTCACCCTGAACGGAACAGAGACCGTCACCACCTTTAATCTTAACGGCACCGGGTCAACCCTCAACGGCACCGGGCTGGTCCTCGCTGAAACATACAATCTCGCAAACGGCGCTACGACTGAAGAAGGAGCCAACCTCGGCTCCGGGATTCTCAACAGCGATGGAAATGCTGCAGTCACTTTGAACGGCGATTCTGCAGCTGAGGCCGCGAATATTATTAGCGGCACATTCAACTTGAATGGACAACTCACAGACGCCCTCGATCTCACAATCTCTGGCGGAGCTACGGTAAACCTCGGATCAAACGAGAGAATTAATGATCCCTCGGCAGTAACCGTCCTGCAGGATGGCACCCTCAATCTCAACGGCACGGAGACGATACGGTCCTACAACTCGAATGGGAACCTCGGACTGTCACCCGGCGCTATTGAGGGCACCCTCGTCATTACCGAAAGTCCAATCAATCTGATGGATGGCCACGTCTCGCTCAACGGAACCAATCTCGAGAACCTCAGCGGAGAGACCCCTCAATTGACGAGCAACGGCAACGTCCTCATCAGCGGAACATCTGACGACACAGCCCCGGGACCAAACAACGCGACTATCAATGTCAACACCCTTGACGTTCAGACGGGAACTCTGACCCTCAACGGCCTCCTGACAAACCCCAACGGCGAAATCAACATCCACGCCGGAGCAACTCTCGTTAGTGGAAGCTCCAACAGGGTCAACGGGGACTCCTCCACCCTGAATCTTGAGAACCGCGGAACCTGGACCCTCGGCGGAGATGATACCGTCGGAACCTTCAACTCCAGCGGGCTCCTCAACGGCAGCGGCACCCTTACCGCACTGACCTACAATCTGAGCAACGGAGCCGAAACAGAAATTGGAGCCAATCTTGGAACAGGAGTTCTTAACAGCGGCCCCGGAAGCGTGACCCTGGAAGGCAATGCCGCAGTAGAGGCTGCGAATGTCAACAGCGGCATTCTCAACCTCGACGGGCAACTTACCAGCGTCGAAACCCTCAACGTAGCTGACGGGGGCATCCTCGTCAGCGGATCAGCGAATCGCATCAACGATACCGCCAACGTCAACATCACGACCGGAGGAACGTGGACCCTCAACGGGGACGACACCATTGGAGCCCTGAATTCCGGTGGACTCCTGAATGGCACCGGAACCCTTACCGCAGAAACCTACAACCTCACCGACGGCGCGGTGACCGAAGTCCTCGCCAACTTGGGTAACGGAACCCTTAATTCCGATGGAGGCGTCATTCTCAACGGAGACGCAGCTGTCGAAACCGCCAACGTGAGCAGTGGCACCCTCACTCTCAATGGTCAGCTCACGGACGTCACCAACCTGAACATCTCCGGCGGAGGAACCTTGGTAAGCGGAGGAGCTGAACGCATCCATGATGATGCGATGACCAACATCGCGACCGGAGGCACGATGACTCTGAATGGCGAAGAGACTATCGCCACCCTGAATTCCGGAGGCCTTCTCAACGGGAACGGAACCCTGACCGCAGCAATCTATAACCTTACCGACGGAGCAGTCACCGAAACTCTGGCCAACCTTGGCACAGGAACCCTGAACTCTGACGGCACGGTCATACTGAACGGGGATGCTTCGGCAGAAACCACTAACGTCAACACGGGAACCCTCAACCTGAACGGACAACTGACCGGAGTGACCGAGCTAAACATCTCCCAAGGGGCAACCCTTGCCAATGGTTCCGCTGAGCGCATCAACGATGCTTCCGTGGTCAACAATACAGGAACAATGACCCTCTCCGGAGACGAGAGCGTCACTACCGTCAATGCGGATGGAGGCCTCCTCAACGGCAGCGGCCTTCTCACCGCCGAGACCTACAATTTAAGTAACGGCGCAGCTACTACCACAGGAGCTGATCTTGGAGCCGGCACCCTGAATACCGGGCCCGGAGCAGTCACTCTCGACGGAAATACCGCTGCCGATGCAATCAACGTTCAGCGCGGATCCCTGATCACCAATGGGGGAGTTCAGAACCCGGGCGGCGTCATCACCGTCGCCTCCGACGCACTCTGGAGGGTCAATGGCAGCTACACTTACAGCACCCTTCGCGGAGAGGGCACCGTCCAACCCGGCGGCCTGAATGGAGACACATTCCGTAACGAAAACACTATCAGCCCCGGCAGCGAGCTCGGCACCCTGATCATCGCTGGCGACTACATTGAGAGCGGCATTTATCACGCGCAGCTGGATCAGGCCCCCGTGAGTGACACTCTTCAAGTCACCGGCAACGTCACCCTTGAAAATGACAGCGGATTGGATCTCTCGGAGTTCGGCGGACTGATCAATGGCTCCGGCGCCGTTCTATGCGGTCAGCGCTGGAACATTATCGACACTCCTAACGTCATCAATGGCGGTTGGGGTGAGATTTCAGACGCAAACAATCCAGGGGCGCTGGGCCAAACCTTCCAATCCCAACTCCTCTTCGATCGAGGCACCGGAGATCTTGTATCCCTCGGACTGCAAGCCGGACAATCGGTGGCAGACTATGTGGGGATCAGCACAGATCAGGCCAGCATCCTCAGCGCCGTTCTGGAAGGAGCAACCGGGAACGATTTGATCGTCGGAAACTTTAATAGCCAGGACGGAGCCTCAGGCACACTTCTCAATACGGTCTATACCCAAGCTCAGCCGGGCGACAAAACTGGCCTCTACAGCGCCATCAACAGCCTTTCTCCAGAGGCTTTCGCAGGAGCCGTGGATTACGCATTGGTCGCCACCCGCGGATATGTAGAGAGCGCTCTAGGCTACCGACCACGCTCCCGTGATGACCTGATTATCATTTCAGAGGATGACAAGGGAGGCTCAATCGCGACCCCACTCTTCCGCAGCGAAGAGAATATCGAAACATTCGCAGGCTTCAGTAACGTCCAGGTTGGATCCTCCTCCTCGCAATCCGGTAACGACTACTCTCTCCAGAGCAGCGGCATCTACGCCGGAGGACGATTACTGGCCACAGACAACCTTGTGCTGAGCTCATACATCGCTGCCGATGTGGGATCCATCAGCTCCTCCACCATCGATCTAGATACGCATGGACTTATTGTCGGCGCTTCGTTCGACTACGCTCCAGTCGGCCCTGATCATCCACTGAGGATTATAGGGACTGCCTCTTACGCGAACTATGAATACGACGGACACCGCCAGAGCGTGGCTGACCGTTACCAGATCCCGGAAATTGATGCGAACGCCTTTGAAGCCGGCATACGGGTCGAATACGGATTAATCAATAATGACGGATGGAGCATTATCCCTGCGATTGGCTTGCGCCACCTATCCGCACACACCGATGCCTTCTCGGAACTAGGTGGGCCTGGAGCCCTCTTCATGGGGGAGCATGAGGATGCAGCTTCTCTCGTAGACCTCGGAGTGTTCGCCAATTATCAGCAATTCGGGAAGCCTTACGGGTTCAATGCAGAGCTTCGCTGGCAACACGATTTTGCGGATGCGCATCGTGATATCGATGCCGTCTTCGCGGCATCTGGCACCGCCTTTGATGTGACCTCACCCGGAATGGGGTCTGACGCCCTTATCTTCAGTCTGGGATCTTATTACGACGTCGATGAGCGCTACCGCATTGGCTTCAACTACCGTGGCGAACGCCGGAGTAATGCAGACATGCTCCACAGCTTCAATCTCCGCATCATGGCGGGCTTCTAGACTCGTCTCCAACTGCGAAATTCCTACATCGGACAAAGATCATGAATCAGAAAAAACAAGGCACCAGCCAGAGAACCCTTCTAATCTCTGTAATTGCCGTGGTCATCGTCGGAGCAATTGGCATCGGCTATCTGATTGGTAAAAAGAGTGTCCCTGCGGCTAATACAACTAGCCCCATCCCATCTGACTCACCTGCGACTCCCTCAAATGTAGCGGCGGCTAATCCCACCCCTCCCATTCCACCTCAGAAAAAAGGCCTTACCCCGGCAGCGCTTGCCAAGGCCAAGAACGTTCCTGAGACCCTGCCCGACCCGGCTGGCAATTACCAGATTGTGGCCGTCATCGATGGAGAAGCAGACAATCGGAAACTCACTACTGGCCTCCAAGTTATCGGGGTTCAGCGCCAGCGCCTCCTCAGCCTCTCCCGCCAGTATGATCAAACCCCTGCGGCCTCTATTCGACAGAGGGAGCTGATCGCGGGTGAAATCCTCAAGGCCCGGAACATTCTCGGCCAAAACCTGCAGTTCATGACGCAGAAATATGCCTACTCCCTTCAATTTAACTACCGCCTCATTCCCCATGCGGCCTCTCTGTTTTTAATCTCCAAGGAAGAAAACGGAACCCCCACCCCTGAGCTGGTTCATCAATTCATGGATGCAAGTTCTTACGAGCTCTTCCAGAAAATGCGCGATGATTACCTCCTTCTCAGCGTCAAGGCTCCTAAGACCAGAGCGAGCGAACTATCTTCTGAAATTCGCCCTGCTGCCGACGAAGAACCGGATCCCTCCCCTGAAGCGACTGATCAGCCCCCTCTAGAACCGGAAGGGCAACCAGACACTGATCAGGCGCCCGAGAATACTGCAGAACCTCAATTAAGCCCGGAGATGAAAGCTCTAAAGGAAGAATTGATCAAGGCCTACAACTACGATCCCACCAAGAACCATCAGGTCAACTTCACTAAGACCGCGCTCTATGCCCGTCCGGGCGTTCCACAACGTCCTTAAACACCAGCCACGACTTCCTTTTATCGCCATGAAACACGGCTCTTACCGCATATCAACTCGACTTTGCCGATACACGCTCTTGCTGTGGAGAGACACAGGATCGACGTGTCTCCATACCACTCTCGCTATACTACTCTGCGTATTCTTCGCCTCTCCCCTCCTCTTCTCTCAGCACACCCCTGAACAACTCCTCTATCGACGCACCAACAATCTTCCGGGCAACGACTTTGGCGGGACACTACCCGGCAACATCGACATTCAGGCTCCCTTTGGAGAACTTGACGATGGATCAAGCCTCGTAAACAACATTAATATTGACCGGGAATCCGCTGTCGGCGAGGGACTGAGTCTCGCAGGTGATAACTTTGATCTCGCCTTTGTCTTCCAGTTCTACGACGACGATGGAGTCTTCTCCTTCACTGAGAACTTCGACGACCGGGTCAAGGTAGTTGCAACCCCCATCGCAGGATCAAGCAACCTTGCCGCTACCGGGGCTTCCCAGGAGCACTCCAACACCGGTTGGAACCAGCGTACCTACGGAAACTACAACTTCGGAGCAGGCGGATGGTTCAACGTCAACATCTGGCTAACCGAAGACGGCGGCGGAGCACAGTCTGCAGCTGACATCGGATTTGGTTACTTCAACGCGACTTCTACAACCATCACGGACTTCGGCGGCATTGGTTACACCGGAACATTCGGCGTGAGCAGCGGAGCCCCCGCAGCCTTCGACACCGATGCCAACGGCGAGAGCTGGGGAACATATCTCGTAGCCTACGACACAAACGCACCTCGCCCCGCATACGATCTCGCGGGAGTCAGCCTGTCCTCAACTATTGAGCCCGCTCCAACGGGCGTAGTGAGAATGGAAATTTCCACAGATCCTAACTTTTCCCCAACTGTCAGCAGTTATGCCGCCGCCACACGCCCCGTCGAGGACCCTGCGACAAACTCTCCAGCGGGAGCTGACCCGGGTGCCGACAATGGCCCGCGTGCCTACGCATCCTTCCGGCAGCCCTCAAGCATCGCCGAGGACACCGCAGGAAACCTCTTCATCGCAGACACGGGCAATCACCAGATCCGAATGATCGACGCTTCCGGCATCGTATCCACAATCGCAGGATCCGAATTTGGATTCGTCGACGGCCTCGGTCCAAGTGCAAGGTTCAAATTCCCCACTGCAATCGCTATCGGACGGGACAACAATCTTTACGTAGCTGATACCTTCAACCATTCCATCCGGAAGCTAACCCGTCCCGCAGCACCCGGCGGCACATGGACAGTCACCACCCTTGCAGGAACTGGCGAAGCTGGATACTTCGATGGAGCTGGCACCATTGCCCGGTTTTCTCGCCCAGAGGGGCTCACTGTGGACCCCTTTGGAGGACTCTTTGTTGCCGACTCCGCCAATCATCGCATTCGGCGAATCACACCGGATGGAACAGTCAGGACCCATGCCGGCGATGGAAGCATCGGAACGACTGATGGGGCCAAGACGAGCGCTCGATTTAACTACCCAACAGGCATGGCCTTTGACAGCGACGGCAATCTTTTCATCGCCGACCGGGATAACCACCTCATCAGAAGAATTGCCGCAGGCTCTGCCGGAGCCGTAAGTACTATTGCGGGAACCGGCGGACAACCTGGCTTCGTCGACGCAACCGGGACTGACGCTCAATTCAACGCACCGGTCGCCATCACATTGGATGCAAACAACAATCTTTACGTCGCCGACAAGAACAACAGGCGCATCCGCAAGATCACTATCGCAACACGTGAAGTAAGCACCGTTGCCGGAAACGGCGTCGACGGAGCACGGAATGGCCTCGCAAATACCGCAACTTTCAGATGCCCAACCTCACTCATACTGGACAGAACTGGAAATCTCATCGTGGCAGACCGGGATGCTCACGCCTTAAGGCGCATTGTCATAACAAACCTCTCGGTAGCTGCCTCTGTCTCAGGCACAGAAGTCGAAGGGAGACTGGACGCAGCTCAACTTGGCATTCAATCCTACGTCGACTACTACGTTCGCTGGGTCGACATTAACGCCGGAACAATTCAGAATCGCGGCCTCACCTTTAATTTAGTAGAAGCTCCGGTTGTAGCGACCCAACCGGCTTCGGCCGTATCTCCCACAGCGGCCAACGTCAACGGGACAATTGATCCTCGGCAGTCTCCAACCGATGTTGTCTTCAGATATTCTACGGATGCCAACCTCCTCGGCTCTCTCGAGGTCAATACAGTTTCAAGCTTCGAATCAGCACCAACTTCTCTGGTCAAAGATAGCGCGGGAAGCATCTATGTGACGTTGCTTGATTCACACGCAGTCAAAAAGGTTTTACCCGATGGAACAACACTGAATTTTGCTGGATCCGAGGAAGCCGGCTTTGCAGACGGCCTAGGCTCTGAAGCGAAGTTCGATACCCCCGTAGACTTGGCCATAGACTCTGTGGGAAACGTCTACGTCGCAGACCAAAAGAATCACCGAATCCGAAAAATCTCACCAGCGGGCGCTGTAACCACCATCGCGGGATCCGGTGTCGCAGGATTCCAGGACAACAGCAATGACGCCACCGAGGGCAGGCTTCTCTTTCCCTCCGGAGTGAGCCTCCACCCACTAGGATTCGGCCTTGCTGTTGCAGACAAAGGCAACAATCGCATCCGCATGATCCACTTCTCTGGCAATCAGGCAGGCTCATTGCAGGGCATCAGCACCATGGCCGGCTCAGGGGTGGCTGGAGCGACAGACGGCAATGGCACGGAGGCACAGTTTAATGATCCTACCGGGATAGCCTACGGCCAGAATTACGAACTCCTCGTCGCAGATCAGGGCAATCACACCATCCGCTCCATCCAGAATATAAACCTCAATCCTCCGGTGCATTTCGTGAGCACACTGGCAGGAAATGGAACAGCTGGATTTGCAGACGGCTTAGCAGACCAATCACAATTTTCTTCTCCAACAGGTGTCGCCTCAGACGGAGAGGGAAATGTCTACGTCGCAGACCGAGACAACCATCGGCTGCGTCTCATAAACACGGCAGGAGTGGTGAGCAGCTTGGCAGGCTCCGGATCGCCCGGCCTCTTCGACTCACCCCAAGGAAGCCTTATTCCGGCCACCGAGACACAATTTCACCATCCTTCGTCAATATTTATCACCCCTGGGTCCGTAACTGGCGAGGGAGTTCGGACCGGTCGCCCCACCCTGCGGGACCCTGAAGTCTATCTTATTGACTCCGCCAATAAGGCTATCCGGTCTATCACGAGAAGCAGCATTCACCTCACCTTCCCTCCCCAGGTCCCCGGTGGAATTCTCGGTCAGCCTGCGCAACCCATCGCTCATGCAATTCCGGAAACTCTCTGGCCCGGGGCCACGTATTATTTTCAGATTAGAGGAACGAATGAGCGAGGAGAGTCCATTGGTGAGATTCTGAACTTCACCACTCCGACCGAGCAAAATATCGCTATTTTCGATGGCGACAGCGCTCTGACGGCACCACAGCTTCTGAATGGTCCTGAGGCCACCACCATTGATTTCGGAGCGACCCCTATATTTACCCAAGTCGAAAGAAGCTTTACTCTGACCAATACCGGGGAGTGGCCCCTTCAGATCACCTCACTCAACATACAGGGGCAATATGAGGTTACTCGGATCTCTGCAAGCCCTGCCAACTCCATCGCGTTTCCTTTGACGATCAACTCGGGATCATCTGTGGTAGTCGGAGTGTCGGGGCCAATTCAATCTGAAGCCTGGCCTATGATCCAACCCGGGGAAGAAACTCCCCAACCCTACGTAGGCGTAGTTCAAGTCCTCAGCGATGATCCTGACTCTGGCACTTTCACAATTCCTCTCATAGGAGAGGTCCTGAATCCTCCTATCACCTTCATTCGAGAGGCGGAGGATCCCACCCTGACGACTGCGCTTCTCCGGGCTATTGTCAACCCTCAGGGAAGCTCTACCAGCACATGGTTCGCTTACTCGCGTGATCCTGAACTGAACGGCGTTGATGTCACCACCATAGCAGGTTCGACCGCGGGATTCCTGAACGGACCAAGCGAGGGAGCACTCTTCAACGAACCTCTAGGACTCGCGACCGACACGCTTGGCAACATCTATGTTGCAGATACCGCGAATCACCGCATCCGTATGATCTCTACAGATGGAACTACCATCACCGTAGCCGGATCTGGCATTGCCGGATTCGCCGACGGCCCCGGAGCAGAGGCGCAATTTAACAGACCGAGCGACGTCATCTTCCGCGATGGCACTCTATACGTGGCCGACTCTCTGAACCACCGCATTCGCGCCATCGCGCAAAATGGAATGGTCAGAACTCTCGCAGGAACTGGCGAAGCATCATTTACTGACGGCGACTCCTCGGCCGTTCGCTTCAACAGGCCTTCCGGGCTGGCCATGAGCGCAAATGGCACTCTCTACGTCGCCGATCATGACAATCACCGGATACGGATTGTCTTTGCGGATGGCTCTGTAACGACTCTGGCAGGAACGGGCCTCCCCGGATCACAGAATGGCTCCAATGGAACAGCAACCCTGAACCAACCACTCGGGCTGACCATTGACCCCGAAGGATCTATTTTCTTCACCGAAACAGGAAGTAGCAGGGTCAGGCGAATTTTCAATGGGGAGGTCTCGGATGCTTTCGACATTGATGACACTGAGGGACTCTACGGAATCGCCGTAAACGACAGTGGCAACGTATTTGTCACACTCCCTGAGGAACACTTGATCTACGTGAATTCTCGGGATAGCTCGGGCAGCTTTTCTTCTCGGCTCCTTGCCGGAACTGGCAGCGCTGGAAGCACGGACGGGATGGGAGACCTGCTGAGGGTGGTCGGCACAGCAACCGCTGCTCAATTTAATTCCCCATCTTCAATCACCGTAGGACCAAACGGCATTCTGTTTGTCGGAGATACCATTACTGGAACCATACGCCAAATAGCCTCAAACACTGTAATTATTGAAGCCCTCCCGGATGACCCGTCCTCAAACCTCTCTGGGTTCGAGTCCTTTGAAGTGAGCCGGCGCGCAGAAAACCTTGTCTCGCACGTCCCCTATTTTTTCCGGGCGATTGCAACCAATGCAGCTACGGATTCCGGCCAAGATCCAAATAGAAGATTCGCGAGCCCTGAGGCTTTACTCGAAGCGCTCGGCTCGAGCGATACCACCTTTGGCTTAGGGCTACGCCTTAACAATGAGGGAGAAATCGAAGGTGGTCACGGCCAAACGGCTCTCCCAGTCAACACCTTCATGAGCCGGCCTAGAACTCCTTTCGAGACATGGCAGTTCAATAACTTTTCTACTCGTCCGGACTACCCAGCAGTCGCCGCCGCAGATAATGACGCCAACGGAGATTCTGTTATCAATCTTCGAAAGTACGCTCACGCGATCGATCCCTTTGACCCGTCATGCGACAACCTACCCGTCGTTAGCATGCAGGAAGGACGACTGCTACTGGCGTACACCAGAAACCTCGCAGCAACAGACCTCACCTTCGAGGTCGAATCTTCGCTGAACCTCACCCTGGATAATTGGTCCCCTGCAGAAAACCTCACCGTTCAAAGATTTCAGAACAACGGCGTCACAGAGCGAGTCATCGCATCTGTCCCTCTCGAGCCCAATACCGCCCCAACTCCGGGAGATCCACAACCAGCAATGGGACTACGGCTTCGTATCACTCTCAGCACTCAGCCATAATCAGTAACTCCGAAATTCGCATGAAGATTCGACCTTATATCACGCACCTCAAAACAGTTGCATCTGCACTCGCGATCCTGCTCTTCCTGCCGTTTGCGCATTCACAAACGGCGTCACAAACAATCACTTTGATCCCCGGATGGAACGCAATCTGGCTGGAAGTAAACCCTGTATACCCAGCAGGCCACCCAAGAGAGGGGCAGGCCAAAGGCCCGGCAGAGTTCTTTGGAGACGCGCTCACTCCAGCAGAAACCGAGAAAATCCTCATCGTCACGAGCCCTAAACCCCTTGCAGGCACCGCAGAATATTTCGCTGCAAACCCGACCAGTGTTTCAGCTTTCAATCAGGATGAGTGGGAACAATGGCACAATCCCCAGCTGCCGGGGGACAACCTCGCTGTCATAAGCGGTAACCGCCCCTATCTAATACGCACTTCTGGAAGGATCAGCATCACCGTCGAGGGCAAGGTTCGCTTTCACCGCCCCTCATGGAATCCCGATCGCTATAACCTGATCGGATTCGGCCTCGACGGATCACCTACCTTTCATGACTTTTTCGCGGCCTCAGGCCCTACTCACCCCACCGATAAAATCTATCGTCTGAACCCGGCAACAGGAAGCTGGGCTCTTCTCCCCTCCCCCCTTACCGACACCATGCGGGCCAACGAGGCCTATTGGATCTTTTCCTCAGGACCCTCAGACTACATGGGTCCCGTCTCAGTCGACTTTGACTCAGCGCCTCTGGGACGCCTAGGTTTTTCCGGCCCCAGCGATGCAGTCCCTGTCGGCTCCGGAGCGGATGAAATTCAAGTTGATCTCGAGGAAGTAGTCTTCTCCAACATGTCCGGACCGGGCGGCATCACGGCCACCCCAAGGCTCGACCTGATCACCCCTGACCCCGGCTCTGGCACTCTAGGACTCAGGGTTGTCAGCCCCGGAAGCGACTTCCTCAGTTATGTGCTCGGCAACCAGGTGGACTCCACCCCTGGACCCAGCGCATTTCCGAGCCCATTAGGTGAAGAGATCGCGCCGGGCTCAACCAAGACACTCAGCTTGGGCGCATTGCGCGAATGGGCCAGCGGCTCAGTCGGTCGCACCAATGTCTACCGCCTCTACCCCGGCGGCGGCGCAGCCTTCTGGCTTCCCGTCAGCGCCCAGAGTAGCAACATCCTCTCCCCGACGGACCTGATCCCTCAAACAGCCCAAGCCACTGTTGGCGGCCTCTGGGTCGGAGAGGTCGTGGTTAATGACGTCACCAGTATCGTCGAAGACGGCGCTCCAATGAGAAAAGCCGCCGCCGCTGCACCGATTCGCGTCCTCCTCCACTCCGACGCTCAGGGACTCGTCCACCTCCTCTCTCAAGTCACCGTGATGAAGACCCGCACGGCAGACCCCACCGCAGAAGTAAGCCCTGTTCTCGTGCTCGATCCCAATCAGATTCCTTTCTTTGAGGGCATCACGGAACGTGATGGCAAAAAGGTTGGCATTCGAATTGAAGCAGTCGCGTTTGACCTCCCTCGGGAAAGTTCCCCTGAATCACAGGGCCCTGATCTTCTGAACGCTATCGTCTCAGAATCTACCAGCACCACGACCCAGTGGAGATCCGGGGCAGGTCTCTTCACCAACCCCGACTCCGTCACCCAATCGGCCATAGAATCCTACCTTCTCTTTCGCGGCATCAGGCCTCCATCCTTGAAGGAAATCTACAAAAAGTCCCTCCGGTGTGATGGCGCGATTGGCACCGGAAAAACTGTTCGCACCTTTTCCGATGGGCCAAACGCCTACGTCCTTGATGGATTTCATCGATCCAATCCGTTTCGTCACGCTTACCACCAGAAACACCCCAAGGGCCCCACCATCAAACGCGATCTCTCTATCACCTTTGACTCCGAAAGTTCCAACCCCGATCAGCTCTCAGGCACTTACGAGGAGCGTATCACAGGCCTCACCAAAAGCTCATTAACCATGAGAGGCCCCATAAAAATGCAACGTGTGAGCACTATCAGCAGTTTCGCAGAGCCTCAGTAACACCTCTTCCCCGATCCACCTCCTATCTTTAATTCTATGAAATACCTCGATCATTTGAAGCGGTTCACAACCACGATCGCGACTGGGGCAGCCCTCCTACTCTCACCCTCTCTCGCGAATGCCGCGGCGGAAATATCCGTGAGTCAGGCCGGGAGTGACGTGAGCACGAACGGATCTATTGATTTCGGAAATACGAACGTCGGCGCAACCACCAGCCTAACCTTTGCCGTTAACAACGCTGGAGACTCCGCCCTTACCCTCGGACAGGTTGCGGTGTCAGGATCGCAGGCGAACGAGTTTTCCGTCACCGCTCAACCCGCCACGACGCTTGCAGCTGCCGGGGGCACGACATTTGAAATCAGCTTTACTCCCGCAGCAAACGGAGCTCGCAGCGCCACCCTGACACTTATTAACAGTGATTCGAATGAGTCTCCCTTCACTATCGCTGTGTCCGGGACAGGAACAAGCCCGGAAATTACCGTCTCCCGAACCGACGCAGGCATCTCCGCCGACATCGCGGATGGTGGAAATACATCCTACCAAAACGTCACGGTGGGGCAGCCCTCATCTCTCTCCTTTTCCATCGCAAATACCGGAACGAGCAATCTCACTCTCGGTTCAGCATCCATTTCTGGAGCAGCTTCAGGAGACTTTACCGTCACCTCTCAACCCGCCACACAGGTTGGACCCGGGACGAGCACCAATATGGTTGTCAGATTCATCCCGGGGGGCACGGGGGCACGTAGTGCATCAGTGAGCTTCGCAACCAATGATACCGACGAGAATCCGTTTAACTTCACTCTCTCCGGCAATGGCATATCACCGGAAATCACTATCAGACGATCCGGCCAGAGCATTTCCGATGACAGCAACGTGGCATCTGACCTCGGAAACGTCGTCGTCGGTGCAAACGCATCGGCAACCTACACTGTCGAAAACAGCGGAAGCGCGCCCCTCACTCTAGGCACCGCGACAATAGGAGGCACTCACGCTGGAGACTTCTCAATCACATCTCAACCCGCAACGGAAGTCGCTATCGGCGGATCCACAACCTTCACCGTTCGCTTTTCTCCAAGCGCTGTGGGTGCTCGCAGTGCGGCAATCACTCTCACGAACAGTGATCTTGACGAAAACCCCTACGACTTCCCGCTCAGCGGCACCGGTCTCGTTCCCGAGATCACGGTCTCGAGGAATGGACAGAATATTGGTGACGACACGCAAAACGATCGTCAGGAGTTTGGAAACGTCCTGGTTGGGCAAAACCAATCGCTGACATTCACGATCGAGAATACAGGAAGCGCTCCACTTACCCTCGGAGCAGTCACTGCGGGTGGATCACATGCGAGTGACTTCACCGTCACCTCCCAACCGGCCACCACAGTAAGCGCAGGGAACTCCACCACGTTCACGGTAAGATTCTCTCCGTCCGCGGACGGACAACGAAACGCCACTCTCACCTTCAGCAACAACGACACGGACGAAAGTCCTTTTACTATTTATGCACGCGGACAAGGACTAGCTCCACAAGTGGCCCTAGAAGTCACCACGGACTCTGGCAATACCTCCGTTGCTCCAGATAGCAATGTCGCATATCCGAATCAGACTGTTGGCAGTTACGGGCGGAGGGACTTCATCATCAAGAACGAAGGAGGAGCAACTCTCACGCTCGGCACGGTCAGTGTTACCGGGTCGGATTTCACTGTCACCGAACAACCTGCCACATCGCTAGCCGCGAACTCGAGTGCCTCTTTCACCGTTCAGTTCTTCCCCCTAAGCGCCGGCACAAAAAGCTCAAGCCAGACCTTTTCCACCAATGACCCGTCAAGACCCACCTTTAGCATTACGCTCACAGGCACGGCAACCCCCCCTCCAGTTGGCAGTGATTCGTTTGGTTATGAGTATTTTCCACGGGCAGTCAATGCCGTACAGCTCAGCGAAAACGACTCCGACGTGTTCAATACAGCAGAACTTGTGGGAGACGACGCGGCTCAAACTCTCAATATCGGATTTGAATTTTTCTTTTATGACAAGTCCTACACCAGTCTCTCAGCATCAACAAATGGCCTGATCACCTTCGACGGCCCCAGCAGATCCTACAGCCCGCTCAACATCCCCAGCACCACAGATCCAGATAACTATATTGCACCGTTCTGGACCGACCTGGTGCAGCCCGGAGGAAAAATCCTTCATGCCACCCGGGGCAGCGCGCCGAACAGACGGTTCATCATCGAGTATCTGAACATGGGCCAGTATAGCAACACGAATGCAAAGGCCTCGTTCCAAGTCACTCTTCATGAGGGCAGCAATAAAATCGACATCACCTTCAGATCGATCAGCGACGGAACCATTGGAGAGACTTCTCCCGGGAGAGGGGACGGCCCTAAATGGAATTGGGATAGGCCTTGGACCATTGGAATCGAGAGCCGGCAGAACCCGAGTTTCGGCAATCAGGTAGGCCTGCAATATGATCGAAACCCGGGCACAACCGCCTTTGACTACCCTACTTTCCCAAGCGCGGTGTCCTTCACTCGCCCCGTCGTCCTTGATATCAGCCGTGAATTTATCCCCCCAAACGGAAACGCTCCGATTCCGATCAACGGAAGCGACGATGGGTTTATTCCCGGGATGGGAATCCGTAAGGAAGCCCACGGATCAACCATCACGTTTCAGGCTCCCGAGTTTATCTACCTCAATGCTGCCTTCCTCAGACTTCCTGAGGTGGGCAGCGCCACCGAAACTGACTCCTCGAAGCTTGCCGTCTATCGCCTCGTCAACGACGGCTACGCGATCGACGGCCAGGTCGTGCAAGGCACCCAGACCTTTGTCACTACTACCCTCACCCATGACCTGACCCTTGTCTGGCGATGGCGGCTGGAACCAGCCGTCTTCGTTGATGCTTCGAGCAGCCTTGGATCTGCAACGATCAACCTGCAGGACGGCGTCGCCAACCCTGCCCCTGTCATCGGCAGACACTGGGTGGAAAGAAATACTGACTTCACCGCATCGATCGACCGAGTCGCTGGCGAGGGAATTCTTGGATCTGATATTGCAGGGTTCCGCTATACGACCCAGCAATACAGCGTTGGTCCTCAGGGTGATTTCTCAAATGCAGACCGCATTGACATCGGGAATGATGGAAACCGGGTTTCCACCTCTTCAGTCACAATCAATGACTGGACCCGGATCCGATGGTATCTCTCCGCTGAGGTCCGTTACACGTTTGACGCCAAGCAGGTGTCTGTCGAAGGGACTGATTCAGAGTTCCTCGGGCAGTCCTTCATCCGCGCTTATGATCCTGAGATCTCCAACACAACAATCGCTGTTGAGAGTGCGAACCAGACGATGCTCGTCCCCTTCGGGCTATTCGATGCTAGCGACCTGCTCGTTTCAAACATCACGACCGGGCAGAGCCTCTCCGCCAACGTAGACTATGTGATCACAGCTGCCCAACCAGCCGGCGCCGCAAACGCCAAGGTCACGCTCCTCGGCTCAGCAAATACGAGCGTGGGCGACATCATTCGCATGCGGGTTACCCGCTCCGTAACTACATACTTTGGTAATGCCTCGCTAAACCGGGTCTGGCTCAGGGTCGGCACAAGAGTTGAAGTCGGCGCGTTCTACCGCACCGAGGACCGCTGCTTCACCCTCGATGATTTCGCGAGCGCCCCAGGCGGCGACCTGAATCAGGGCACGAGAATCTCAACTTTGATTGATGGCACCTATAACGAAGAGGGCTTTCTTGACGCCAACACCAACCAACCAAGGGTCTTCCGGGTCATTGACACGGTCGCTACTGCACCAAGTGAAATTCATTTTGCCTACAAGCCCACGGTCTTTCGCGCGGAGCTGGCTCTCGGGCAGGCCCTAAGCGCCGAAAATCCCAATCTACAATTAACCCCTGATCTTTGCGAGGGGGCGGTTTTGCGCATGGGGGAGCAAGGACCCTCGGACAGATTCGAACCTGTTGGAGAGGCCGCGGACGGCACTCCCACCGGCCAACCTGTCCGCTGGGATCAGGTTGGTAAAAAACTGTTTCCAGTTCACCCGGGAAGCTACCAGATTGACTGGCCGGATCAGAATGACCCATCAAAGAGCTACAAGATCGAAATCGTTACAGGCTATCCAGATTCCACTGTCAACCTCGCTTCAGAAAGGGAAAATCCGGACGGATCACGGCAAACAACTGCTGGGAGCGATACCGTTCTCGGCACCGCAGACGACCAGTATGTCACCACCACTACCCTCGATCCGGTTAGCATCGACTTCCCGGGGACCGCTCCGGGTGGGATAGATGCTCACTACCGCTACCTCTACGATCCGAATCCCCAGCGTCAGGCACCCACCAAGCTGGATCTCTTTGCCGCAGATCAGTGGCACTTCAAGGAGATGCCCTTCACTGACCGCACCACCAACGCACTGGTCGATACCGCAACAACAGGGACTCCTTTCAGGGCTCAAGGAGAAGGACGATGCGTTCTCCTGTATAGTTACCGCCCTAATCCAGATGAAATCGCCGACGGGAACGAAGCAGAGGAAAACCTCGCAGTGCGTGTGATTCGTTCCGAGCAGAAGGCTCCAATCCTACCAGACAATCAGAAAATGGTCCTAGGCCGCAAAGGATTGTTATTGGACGGATCTCGTAACCTCGGCGTAATCCGTCGAGGAGCAGCAACGACTACAAACATCAACCCTGGAAATAACTTCGTCCTAGATTTCTGGATGAATGCAGGCGGGCTACAGACGGACGATGGAGAGGTTACAATTCTCGCCACGGGCAATGATCATCTCAAAGTCACTCTCGACAACAATCTCGCTCTGACCGAGACAACGCTGACCTCGGAATCGCAAACAATTACCACCCCCTTCAGCTTCTCCAGCGCGGGCGAGATTCGCGTCTCCAATCTCACCACCGGTGCTGTTCTGGACTCTGCCTCAGACTACAATGCCGTGCCAGGCTCTCCCGCGGGCTCGCTGACGGTGGTGGACACGAACCTCACGTCCGTCGGAGACACCATCCGGGTCGAGACCGTAACACCGAGAACCCCCGCTCCAACCATCAGCGTCACTTACCGCGGCATCAAAGTATCTCACGACTTTAGCACCAGAGGCGCCGACTGGCGGCATTACATCATCCATATCTTTGAGGACAGATTCATCGGAACCTCCCTCACGATGGTCGATTTCTATGTCGATGGCATCCGCCAGGAACAAGGCGCTCTCTCATCTACCCTTTCCGGATCGACAGCCACCTCCACGGTCGGGCAGACAATCAACCAATCTTCGCTGCGCTTCGGCGTTGGGGCAGATCCTGACAGCAAATTGCAATTGGACCAGATCCGGCTTTATCCTCTCGCCGCAACTACAACTGCAGAGCGCACGGGCACTATTCCATGGCTGAGGCCCGGAGAAATACGAACACTGCGAACCGAGCGCAGAGCATCGCTTCGCAGTAACGCGCCTGAGGTTTGGTTTAATTTCGAAAATACTCCCGACGCGGACAGCTCAGGCACCGGAGTGATCTCTTTCGCCGCGGGGAATAATTCAAACCAAGCCCTTCTCGGCATTGGGCCGATCGCCAGCGACCCAACCTCATCCTATTCGGACACCTGGGCGCGCCTCGACATTCAAGAGGTGGCGACGCGCCTCGACAGCACCCTCGATAATGCTGGATTTGACGGAACGGGGTACATGCTAAACAGCAACTCAAACTATAATGCTGCTATCCACAATCGAAACGCAGAAGTGGGCAGCTGGGGACCTATTTTCCCTGTGAATGACGGTCGGCTTTACACCGGCGCCGACAAAAAATTGGAGGTCGCCTACTACGAGAACCCATTTCGTGCCGATGAATTCCAACACCCGAACGTAGCGTGGCCCTACGAAGCCGCCCAATACAACGAGGTGATCTTCCCAACCTATGGGCCACATAAGAACAATGCCATCTACATCGCGAGCCGGCTGGGTTCCGAGGGGGTAGACAAAACGGGACTCCTTCAGAGGGCTTATGACCTCGACAAATATTCGGACTTTTCGATCTACAATCAGCCCCAGTCAACAACTGCAGGCTACAATCCAAACGAAGAGCATGCCATCGCCGCAGGCTCTAACAGAGCCGCTCTTAAATTCAAGGAAGCGAGTGCAGAAATAGCCAACAACCCTCCTCTGGCCGCTTTTGCCCTTCAGGCAGACATCAACATCACTTCAGGTCCGAACTACACGTCCGCTCCGTGGACGCTGACCCAATTCCAGAACCTCTCGACCGGAGAATGGGAAATGGCGGCATATGAGGTATTCAAGACAAGAAACGGAGCGATCTCCTTTCCCCGGCCCCCAGATACTTTAGTCAACACAACAGGGGGACTATCCTATGAGAGTGCAGCAGCTCCCGAGGACCGTTTCCTCTCCATGACACCGGGAGTGGCCATCGATTTCTCTTATCAGTTTTCCTTCGATGCAGCTGCAGGGGACCTACTGATTCCGCCCTACCCCCTCAACCTCGTCATAGGAAACGCGGTCATGGCTGATGCTCGAGGAGGCAATGTCGGAGGCAAAAGAGCGCTCTGGCGAGACGTCAACCGCACCGCCTGGGTTGTGTCCGGCGGCGGGGAGTTTTTCCACCAGTTCTTTTACCCTTTCCGAAGGGACTTCTATCTCCCGGGTGCTACCAATGGCACACCCATCGCATGGGTCCCGGATGGGGGCACCACATTTACTGGCGACAATCAGGCAAACGCCGATACTCCAGACGACAGTCCGAAACCACGGAAAGTCACTTACACGACATTCTGGCGCTCGGACTACCCTAAGCTGAAGCGGGGCGAGACCCTGACCTATCAAGGAGGAGAATACTTCAACGAAACTCCAGGATCGAATGGACTGCCAGCTCTGGTCGCGATGGCGGCCGCCGAAATCGTCTATGATGATTCGACTCCGAGCATGGTGATCACGAATTCAAACGTCGCCAACTATTCCGCGCGGATTATCCGCCCTCTGGATCGCCGCGAAGCTCGCTTCACGGTTGCAGAAATGAGTGGGGCCGGGTTCAGCCCAGCGTCCCCTTCCATTCTTGTGGTGGCAGAGCGCTGGTATTTCAGCGCTCTGGCTGGCTCGCTCCAGAATCGCTTCTACTATGACTCTCTCGCAGAGAAGCTCGTCTTCCGGGGCTACCTTAACGGAAAGGACAGCGGAGACCCCGATCTCACGGCAGGCCCAGACCCGATCAATACCCTGGAGCCGAATATCCTCACCACGGACGACATTACCGCACTGAAGGCCTTATCCACCGATAGCGCGTGGACTGCGAAAATAGATGCCATTAAAGACCTTTCCAATGCTCCTCACCCAGTCAGATATCTTACTGGAACCACTCCAACGAGCCGCGAGGCAGGCCCGTATTTTGCAGGCGTGCGGGAAACCGCAAGCACCACGTTGATCGCTGACACAGCGCTCACACCAGATGAAACCGCATCTCTCAACCTGCAAAAAGAAATTGAGACAGAGCTTGCCATCCAGTGGACCGGCTCCGGAACAGGGGAAAATAGGACCTACACGAAAAACACAAACGTTACAGCTGGCACCTTCACCCACCTGAACAGCTTTGGAGCAGGAGCAGCTCTTGTCCCCAATGCAACACTCCTAATCGCACGGCCCGAGTCCACCTACATAACGATTGCTGAAAACAATCGTTATGAGCTCGATGGAGCTCCAATCTCGCTCCACATCATTCAGATTATTCCTGATCGCTACAGAGGGGCGATCAAAGTAATCGAATCCGCCGACCCGTTCAGCGAGAAGGTAACCCTCCAACACAACGGTGAGTTCGGAGCCAACACCAAAGATCTCTATTACGAATGGTGGATCAGAGACGCTGCCCCTCTCGGAGTGATTAACAACCCAGCGGATCGCGAGGTAAGACCCGATGGCTCTCTGAAGGAAAGTGATCCCACCACCGGTCAGTCTCTATGGCAGCAGTATCTGCCAAAAGTCAGAGCTGAGGACTCCGATCTCAACGAAAATGAAAAGCGTCTAGGAAACCATACCGTTGTCTTTGAGGGACGCCCGGATGTCACACTTGCTGACAAACTTGTTCTCATGCGCTATCGGCACAAAACCGAAAGAAACTGGACCCTTGTCCCCTTCGAGTTCACTGACGCCACCACCGCATGGAAGCCGGGTAATATTGCCCCGACTACTAACGCGCCATTCCAGTGGGCCGGCGCAGCAAACTCCCCTCAGATCCAAGCCAGCGGAGAGAAGCTCTATATCCCTCAGCTGATTATGGGATGGGTCAAGCGCGTTCTCGACCGCATCAATCCCTACGAAGCGCGCTACACAGACTTCTTCAGCAACGAAAGCCCGGCTCTTTACTCCAGCCAGATCCAAATTGCGGGGGGACCTTTCGCCGGCAAGGTTGCTCTCAATCCGGATAAACGAGTGATCGAAAATGTAGGATTGATCGAACTCTACGAGACCGTCCTGACCCGCGCGAAGGAGCTTTCGATTGACAACTCCTCCAACCCGGTGAGCACCGATGGCATTAATCAGGCGATCCTCCTTGCCGCTACTCGCCTTGCCGTCCTTTACGAACTACTCGCAAGAGAAGCCTACAGCGACGCCCAGGATTCTACCATCGCGGTCGATGACGGTGATGGTGGGTGGATGACCAATGTAGCCCCTTCAGTTCATGCTTTCGAAAACTTCGAGGCCACCCTCCTTCACGAGGAACTTTCCCTCCTCCGGGGCACGGACTTCCGTAAGAGCTACCCGGTGTTCAACCGCATGTTCTGGAACTTTGCTAAAGGACTCGGGGAAGCAGCCTACACCGTCAACTATAACATCTACGACGAAAACACTGACGGCTTCATCAACGAGGATGACGCTCGAGCGCTCTATCCGCAGGGTCACGGGGATGCATGGGGCCATTTTCTCTCTGCGCTGGGGATGCACTATGAGCTACTGCAACAGCCTGTCTTCCGCTGGAATTCTCGCTCGGAGCTCTACTCCATCATGCAGAATGTTCTCGAGGTGGACTACCTTGACGAGCAAACCTTCGCCAAGCTCGCCGCTGGCAAGGCCATCGCAGGCCGTGACATCGTGCGCAACACCTATCGACTCAACTACACTCAGGATCCCGACGGTCAGTGGCAGGGCTACACCGACGGCAACGACCCTGCTCGAGCCTGGGGCGTCTCTGAATGGTCCCACCGAGCCGGCCAGGGAGCCTACTTTGACTGGGCGGTCGCCAACGCACTCCTCCCTTTAGAGGCGAGCGATGGCACCCCCGTTCCTAATCCTGAAAATCTCGACCGAATCGAACGCTCTACCGCCGAGTCTGATATCGGCGCGATCGCCGGCGGGCTTCTGGAAATTCAGAATGCCATGGATGAGGCAAACAACGGAGTGAACCCCCTCGGGTTTGACGCCAACGCCCTGTCCTTTGCCATGAATGTCGAAATCGCACTGGGACTCGAGGCCTCTCACTTCGAGCAGATTCACGCCCGCGCAGTCACAGCAGGACAAAACGCCCTCAACACTCTGGAGTTTGCGAGCCAGTCTAACAACAACCTGCGCCGCCTTGCCGACAACACCGAGGAACTCATCGTTGAAGCTCTCCGCCAAGATCTCGATTACCGGAACCGTCTCATTGAAATATTCGGGCGTCCCTATGACGGCACCATTGGCTTTGGCAAGGTTTACCCCGAGGGTTACCTCGGCCCTGATACGATGCTCTACGCCTACCTCGATCGCACCAAAATATCGGATATCGTACCCCAATTGCCTGACCCCGACGATGACACTACGGCAAATTTCAACAATATCTACTATCAAGAGACTTTGGGAGTAATGGACAATCCCACCCTCGTCCAACTCTACACCGACGTCTGGTCCAACAACGGAACTGACAACCGGCGAGACGCCTTCGAAACGCTAAGGGGAAACAACACCTATCAGCTCGAAGTAGAGGTAGGGAATCTGAGCGTGCCATACGACACCGCATCAGAATATGGATTCCAGCCTCCTGCTGATGGCTCATGGGGCCAGCGAACTAGCTATGGAACGGTCCAGACAGCACTGGAGGAAATGCTGACCGCTGAGATCGCTCTTGATCAGGCGATTATCGACTACATCGGGTTCATCCAGGACTGGGAAGTAAAGACGGATCGGTTAGTGAGTGAACTGGAAATTTTCAATGAGATTGAGAGCCTCAGGGATCAAATCGACGCTGTCAGAAAAGGGGTCAATGGCACCTTCGTCGCGATCGACACCATTCTCGGAACCCTCGAAATCATCTCGCGTTTTAGCAAAAGACTATCGGACAAGATCGGAGCCGCCGCTCCAAGTTCGGTTGGATTCTCTAACGATGTCGGCGCCATTGTTCGAGGGATCTCGGGGGCAGCCGACCTAGCTGCCCAGGCACCTATTCAGGTTGCCCTAGACGTTAATGAAATACTCAAAAGGATCGCTGAAATGGTGCGGGACGAGGTGATCTCTGACACCGAGCGCAGGATCACCCGGATAGAAAAACTATCCGAATTCGAGGGAATGGTCGAGGAGCTGGTGAACCTCTCGGGTAGTGATCAACCCAAGAGAGACACCATTGGCCTCGCAGCCCAGGAACTGGAGCTCGCAAAGCAGAAATTCATAACAGCAACCGCAGAGGGCTTCCGCCTTCTACGCGAGCGAGAGTCGTTCAATAAGGTTCTTGCGGCCAGCGTTCAGAAGAATCGCTACCAAGACATGATCTTCCGACTCGCTCGCAATGAGGCAATGGCCAAATACCAGAGCTCCTTCCATCACGCCGCCCGCTACACATGGCTTGCGGCACGGGCCTACGACTACGAGACCAGTTTCGACCCGGGACATCCCGCGGCTCCTACCACCATTTTCGATTCGATCGTGAGGGAGCGCCAGTTAGGCCTGTGGACCGAGGGAGAGCCTAGCATAGGGCAGGGTGGACTCGCAGAGATTTTAGCCCAACTCAAAGGCAACTTCAATGTGCTCAAGGGGCAGATTGGTATCATGACGCCGCAGATCGAGAATGGTGAGATGTCTCTCCGCAGTGAACTTTTCCGAATCGGCCCCGGACCCTCTACAGATGAAAACGGTGCTCCGACTGGGAGCGCTGCCAGTGACGAGCGCTGGCAGAATGCTCTCAAGGCCCGCATCGTTACAGACATCTCGGCCCTGCCGGAATTTGCACGCCATTGCCGTCCATTCGCCAGCCCCTCTGACGGCCCCCAGCCCGCGCTGGTGATTCCCTTCAGCAGCCACATCGAACCTGGCCAAAATTTCTTTGGACGACCCCTGGGTCCGGGAGACCACAGCTTCAGCACGGCCAACTTTGCAACAAAGATTCGCGGGGTCGGGGTATGGCTCGTCGACTACACTGATGCCGGACTGGCAGCAGCCCCTCGAGGCTACCTGATTCCCTCAGGTAATGACTACCTGAGAACTTCGAGTGCCCCAGAGCCGATCACTCGCACGTGGACCATCCATGAGCAACGGGTCCCCACCCCATTCGTGATCAACCAAGCCAACCTCAATGACCCCGGCTTTATTCCTAGCCTCAACGGCGTCGATGGCGAATTCGGGAGCTTAAACCGACACGGAGACTTCCGAATGTATGGCTACGCTGCCAACGACAACGGATTCCTCGGTCAGTTCGATGCGGGAATGGACGCCATTTCCTTCGACACTCGTCTCATGGGCCGCTCAGTCTGGAACTCGCAATGGCATCTCATAATTCCAGGCAAAGCACTCCACCCTGATGGCTTGACGGGTCTCAATCGCCTCATCGAAAACATCAGCGACATCAAGCTGCACTTCGTCACCTACTCTCACCAGGGTCAGTAAACACCTTCGCCAATAATCCCAACCGAATTGAACCGATGAAGAAGATTCTGAACCTTCTCGCAGCCGTAGCTCTAAGCTCCATCCTTCTTCCTGCCCTCTGGGCGCAAGACACTGGATTTACCGATTCCCACGTCAGCTTCTATGGCAAGGTTCGGCAGGTTGGTGGCGGCGGCACGACTCTACTACAGTCTGGGCAACTTGAGATGACCTTCTCGAGTGCGTCCAACCCTGAAAACCGAGTCACCCTCCAGACCTCACTTCAGCCGACCGGAACTGGTAACGCCAATCCGTATTCCTATCTGCTCAAGGCGCCCCTGGCGTATCTTCCAGCTGCTCCTCGTCTCAATGACTACCTTGCCATCGGAGAGACCAGCACTGACTTCCGGGTTGAGTCCATCGCCATTAACGGCCAACCCGCGACTCTGCTCGATGGCAGTATCGAATTCTACGGCTTGAGCTTCGCCAACCGCGCCGAGCGATACCGACTGGATCTCCTCGTCACCGGGGACAGTAGCGACAGCGATGGTGATGAGCTTCCTGACTGGTGGGAGAACCTGCACGGACTGGACCCTCTCTCTGCTGATGCCGACGCCGATCTCGACGGAGACGGCTGGAGCAACCACTTAGAATTCGCACGGGGAACAAACCCCCGAGAGAGCAACATCGAACCTGAACTGGCCACCTTGGAGCTCGTTGTCCCAGAACTCGGGGAGGCTGGATGTCTGCTTCAATTCCACGATTCTGACAGCTCTGCGGAGGAAATCTCACTCACCCTTGAGATCGACCGCCTCCAAGGATTCGCCGTAAAGCTTGATGGGGCTCCGCTGGCAGAGTCTCCCGTTACCCTTCGAGCATCCACAATTCGCGAAGGCCGCCTCAGCGTCTCTCACCTCAACCCAGCCATCCAATCAACCTCCTTGCCGGTATCATGGAATGATGGCGGTGAATCACGGTCAAGCGCGGTAGAAATCCGAACTTCGACCCCAAGCACCAGTAGCGGCAACGATGCTTCTCTCTGGCTCGATGCTGCCTCACTCACCATTGACGAGTCCCTGTCTGTTTGGAACGACCGTTCCGGAAATGGGCGCAACGCCATGCAGCCGCTTGAGGAGAATCAGCCCTTAACAGTAGTATCCGGCAATCATCGCGGAGTCTTGTTCGACACCCCGCACAGCCACCTTTTCTTTCAGGACGAGGCAATCCCCAGCGGAGACCACACAATCCTTGCAGTCTGGAGCTCACCCGAATCTCACAGTGATTCGCAATTCCTCCTCTCCTCCAATCGTGGATTCCTCAGACTCGAACCGACCGGCGAGGCTGTATCCTACCCCGGAGCCCCATTCTATCAGGCCGATGAAGTCGCGGTCCGCGGTTACGAGTCCTCTCCGGGCGAGATCTCCACTACGATCTTCCGCCGACAAGACACCTCTCTCCAGAGCATCTTCGGACTTTCCTACAACGGTGAGGAGATTGAAGCAGAACCCCTTGAAGCAGTGTTACCCACGATCGGCGTGCGGCGCCTCGCCCTTCCCTTGGAGGACCCTCTCACTGACCACTTCTCAGGGAGTCTCAACGAATTACTCATTTTCCCTACTGCTCTACCGGAACAAAAGCTCCGCGACGTCCATGACTACCTCCAATCAAAATGGAGTGGCCACGTCATCTGGGACTTCAGCACGAGCCTGCGGCCAACAAAGCTCACAATTACCTCCCACAACCACAACATCATCCGTGGCGGTCATGGAGACGACGACCTCGGGAGCGAAGGGCATTACAACATTCTTTCCGGAGGTCCGGGCAACGATATCCTGCGCGGCGGTTCCGGCACAGACACCTTTGTTTTCGGAGGCATCGACACCGGAGACGACCTCATTGTGGGCTTTGATCCCGAAAACGATGTTATCGACCTGTCCGCCCTCTTCTGGGGAGAGTCCGGCGACGCCCGCCAGTTCCTCACTACCCGGCTCGATACCCGGTTCGACACCCCCATCCCGACCCTCGACACCATCCTCATCCTGCAGCGCCCTGATGGCTCCACTCAGGAGATCGCTCTGCAGGACTCCATCTTCGGCGCCCGGGAGATAATCGAACTGATCGTCGAAGGACGTATTCGCATGGGAGGACTGAGCGTTCCCACCGAGGTCACCCTCGCCCTCGCTCCCGGATCGGAAGACAGCGCTGTCCTGCCCGAGTCTCCTGAGGAATCCTTCTCGGTTGAAGTGACCAGAACGGGCGACGGAACCGCTGGAGCTCTTGAAGTTCCCCTCGGGCTGTTCGAGGATGCCCTCGGCGAAGATGTGATCATCGAGGGTGATGTCAGCAGGAATGGCCAGCGTGCGGTGGTGAACTTCGACCGCGGAGAGACCAGCAAGCTGATCACTTTCCGCCCCCTGCCTGACCTTGAGACCGAGGGGACGGAGCGTTGGGAAACTGCGATTCTCCCCCACTTCCGCTATGCCATTGCCGGCGACCCGGTGGCCCGTTCGGTCAGCGATAACCCCCTGGTCCACCTCGCGGTCACCGAACCAAATGCTCTCACAAGCGGGCAGCCTGCCCGCGTGCGCGTCATCCGCGACGGAGCTCCTACCATAGCTCTGACTGTGAATTTCGAACTGGATGGCACCGCCCTTGAAGGCACGCACATCAACAACGTGCCCCGCACCATCACCATCCCGGCTGGACAACCAGCCGCCGAACTGGCCATCACCACCGTGGATGGATGGGACGGCGCCATGACCCGAATGGCCCTGCTCCGTCTGGTCCCCAGCGACCGCTATCTCATCGGCAATCCCCACGAGGCAACTCTCTACGCAGCGCAAGCCGCTCCCGATCCTGAGACCAGCGGTTTTGATCGCTGGCTCACTGCAGCTACCGGTGGCGAGATCTCAAGCGTCAACGACCTACTTCAGAGCGACCGATCCGACCAGCTGAGCAACCTGCTACGTGTATATGCCGCCGGCCAGCGCGCCGACGACACCCTTACCCCTCCCGGGCTTACCTTCCGGCTGGCCGAGAACCGACCAGTCCTCAGCACTCCTCTTTCGACCTCTGCCGCCGACCTGCATTGGGAGGTTCATGATGCTGACATGGACAACCAGTGGCGTGACGTGAGCACCTCCTTCTCACAGGAGCTCTCCAGTGACGGTCTCACCCTCATTGGACCACCCCGTGGCGAGGGAGAGCACACCAAGCTCTACCGTCTTGTCTTTACCGTGGACCAGGGATCCCAGCTAGACCGGGGAATTGAGCACTTCACCTCTTCCACACGCTACGGCCTCAGAGGAGCCTCCTCATGGCGCACGGATCCCTCCACTGGAAACCTTACCAGCACCGTGGAAGCTCCCGGCTCCACCAGTCGGCTTATTGTTGAGATTACCGAGCCCACCCTTCTGGCATTCGATATGCATGTGCAGGAGGGCAGTGATTCCGAATCCCTCGCCTTTTATATCGACGGCGAAAAGGTAATGGAAACCGCGGACACTCCGGTTCAGTTCATCCGTCAGATTAATCCTGAGCGGCCAGTCCTCCTCATGTGGGAATTCCAAGGTGATAGCGGCCAGGCCGTCATCTCTAATCCTGCCCCTGCCGATACGGCAGGCCAGGAGTAACCCTTGATCACAGGTTTATGACCCTTGCGGAATCCGCTACCAGAATTCGTCGCGCTCCCGTCATTCTCTGCCTTCTCGTTGCCCTGAGTTCCTGCAGGGACACCGGGAGCACTACCGAGTCCTCGACTCCACCTCCGGAGCAGCGGACTGATGAGCTCTTCCGGGTCGGGTCAATCGTGATCCATGAAACGGATCTCACCCACCACCTCAAGGAACACCATGGGGGACGTGCCGACGAAAAAACCCGCCAGAGGGCTCTCGATGATCTTGTCCGGCGGGCCCAGTTCGCCCACGAGGCCATTGAAGCAGGACTGGCCGATGACCCGGCATTGAATGCCGAGATGAACCGGCTTCTTGAGATACGATTACGGGAAAGCAGGCTCAACACTCTCCTCCGGGCAGCTGAGGAGATCTCTGAGGAGCGTCTCCGTGAACTCTACCAGGGCCAGATCGACCGCTTTCAATCTTCCGAGACGAGGGAGGTGGCCGTCCTCTGGCTCGACAGCGGACCCGACCCGGACAGGGTTCAACGCTGCAGGAATCGCCTTGGCGAGGCTCGCCAATTTGCTCTCGAGAACAAGGATATCGCGGAGCACCCCGAGAAAGGGTTCTCGGTGTTGGGTGCCGACTATTCCGAACACTCTGCCAGTCGTTTCCGGGGGGGACTGGTTGGGTGGATGGCCCGCGAGGGCAATCTCGATTCATGGAGCAAGGCCGTGGCTACGATCGCCTTCACGCTTACGGAAAAGGGAGAAATTTCTGAGGTTATAAGCCGTAAGGAAGGGGTCTTTCTCGTCCGCCTGCTAGACTACAAGCCTGGCGTGACACGCGCCTTTGAATCCGTTGCTGCAAGTTTGAAAAGGGTGGAACAAGCCCGTCTCCGGGAAGGCATCAAGAAGAAGTTCGAAGAGGACATTCTATCCCGACAGGATGTCCAGTGGACAGCGAAGCAGTAACCGGAGCCGCTCTGCCCCTTGGCTACCCGGCAGGAATGGGATTCTCGATCCGGATCCCGTTCGGCATAATGGCCGCGAAGCTGGCACCTTTCCATGATGCCACATACACTGTCACAACCTGACCCTTTTTAGGAATCGGGGAATGCCCCTGCGGCCCAGGCATTGGCGGAATTCGCGTGGCCGGCCGCCATGCGGTGACAACAACCTTCTCACCCTGCTTCACTCCCTTGCCCTTCGAAACCTCTGAGGCATGGAGCGTGATGCTAAAGACCCGGTCGCGATGAAGCCCGAAAGCCCTCTCCACCTTTGATTTCTCGATGCTCGATTTCACCTCCAAGACTCTTCCCGTAATAATGTGGGTAGCTTCCTTCCGGAGATTCGCCGGACTAAGAGGTGCCACCGCTGCCAAACTCGAGGCTTCCGTTATGATCAGCACGGCAATCGTGGCAACCGCAATGTGTCTTAGTGTCCCTCTCATGTCTAAAGTGTCGCTACTTTGGGCATTTTCCCGGCCGCACAGAAGAAAAATGCTAGTAAAACAGCATTTTATGATAA
>Ga0115012_10000271_pt1 | contig 29841 bp, 23 predicted proteins | sample TroAtlMetagenome_FD_88706 | JGI IMG/M metagenome (GOLD analysis project Ga0115012, IMG submission 88706) | Marine eukaryotic phytoplankton communities from Atlantic Ocean - Tropical Atlantic ANT10 Metagenome | ecosystem: Environmental > Aquatic > Marine > Oceanic | place: Tropical Atlantic...
CGGGCGCCGCCTTCTTGGCGGTGCGTCCCCGCACTCGGGTCAACGGGCCGGCCGGGGCCGGGGCCGGGGCCGGAACCGGGGCCGCAGGAGCCGAGGCCGCAGGAACGTCCGCGGCCGGGGCCTTCGCCCCGCCGCCGCTGACCGCAACCTGCGCCTGCAACCAACCGGCCAACGCTTCGATCGTCGGGTAGTCCGCCAATCGGAAGTTTTCGTCCGGGGCCAGGCCATACTGTTCACGCACCTGACCAAAAATCTCGGCCTGTTTCACGGTGTCGATCCCAAGATCCGCTTCCAGTTCGTAGTCCGTTTCCAATTCATCGACGGCGTACCCAGTCTTCTCCGCAATCACGACCAACAAATCCGCCAGCGCATCCACGTCCGCGACGGGGGCCGACGGTTCGGCTGAGGGGGCGGTGGGAGCGGGGGCAGCCGCGGCGGCGGGTGTCGATGGGGCGGGTGTCGATGGGGCGGGTGTCGATGGGGCGGCACTGGATGCTCCCATCTGGGAACTCAACCACCCGGCCAGGGTTTCAATCGTCGGGTAGTCCGCCAATCGGAAGTTTTCGTCCGGTGCCAAGCCATATTGTTCACGCACCTGACCGAAAATCTCGGCCTGTTTCACGGTGTCGATCCCAAGATCCGCTTCCAATTCGTAGTCCGTCTCCAATTCATCAACGGCATACCCGGTCTTCTCGGCAATCACGTTCAGCAAATTGTTGAGCACTTCGGCCGAATCCACGGCGGGCGCAGCGGTGGGGGGCGGCGGGGCCACGGGCTCTGGTTTCGCCGCGGCCGGACCGGCCGGAGCCGGAAGGGCTTCCGCCGCTGTTCCAGCAACCACACGGAGGTGCCGCATGTTTTCTTCGAGCTGGGGGTTGTCGTGACCGCTGATCCCTTTCAACCAGGCACGGTATTTGGACTCGTCTCCAATTCGATGGTCGCCGCTCGCCAATCCTTCCCAGGCCAACAAAGCCAACTGCGACCCAAATCCGGCAGCGAGACGGATGCCGAATCGCAACGGAATTGCACCGCCAGACGACAGGCGCAGATCGCCCAAATCGGGATCGGGCTGTTTGAGGTGTGGGATCGGGGGAACCCGGCCATATTGAAGGGCCTTGAGGACGACCGTGTCTTCGACGCCAGCGCCCATCGGATGACCGGTGAACCCCTTGGTGTTGGTGACCACCACCTTGGAAGCTGCATCACCGAATGCACGGCGCAAACTTTGAATTTCGGCGGCCGCCGAACCGCCCTTGGCCGGCGTGTACGTCTCGTGACTCATGAACATCGCTTCGGATGCAAAAGCGGCTCGATCCACCCCGGCTTCGGCCACAGCATCGCCGATCAGTGCGTCCATCTCTGTGGCAATGTGCTCGGGGTTCAAGCGCGTTCCATGGAAGGCCGAATTCGCAAACCGGGCCGCCAACAAACGGCTCAGTGGAACCACCCCTCGCGCGGACGTGGAGGCTTCGGATTCGATGATCAATCCCGCCGCACCCATGCCCAGAATCATGCCGTGACGGCGCGCATCAAATGGCAGCGCGGCCTCCTCAACAACGTTGCTTGTCGTGGCCGCACCGGTGGCCAAAAACCCAGTACCAATCCATTCAATCAACGAATCTGAGGTGACGTCGTCGGCGCCGACCACCACAACCCGTTCGCAACGACCGAGGCGAATCCAGTCCGAAGCCATCGCGATGGCTTGGGTGGTGCTTGCGCACGCCGCATTGGTGGTGCCATTCGGGCCCTGGGCTCCAATGTACTGGGCAAACTGGGAGTGGCCCATGGCCAACACTTGAAACAAGAATCGGCGGTCAAAATTGCCGTCCGCATCCGCGCCATTTTCTTTGATGTGCCGAGCGAACTCATCGTACCCCGGAAACGCCGAGGCAAAAATCACCCCGGTGGTCGCACGCATCTCTTCGGGAAGCTTCCATCCCGTCGACACTTTCTTGCCGTTCCGAGTCGTATGAAAGGTCTGAACGAGCGGGATTTGAGCGTCTTTCAAGGCTTCGATGCCGGCAGCAAAGGAAAGCTTGGTCGTGATGTCCAACGCACGAACCCAGTTGGCGTCAACCCCGTACTGGTCGGAAAGGTCAAAGTCCGCTTTCACTCCAGCCAAGCGGATGACTTCTTCGCGCTTAGAAACCGCCTGAAACGTCCCTTGCCCGGTTTGGGGATCTTTGTGCAGGCGCACCACTTTCTTGGCCAAAAAGTCGTCTTGAACCGCATCGCTCAACACTTGAATGCGGACATCGCCGTCCAAAATCCGTTCAATATTGTCGGCCGCGAACACTTCCGTGCCGCCGGGCAAGCCCACCGACGCACCGGAACACACAACCGTGCCCATGCTCGGAACCGCTGGCTCCGACGAAACCCGGGGCGGCGCCGGAACGGGCACAGGGGCGGGAGCAGGGGGGGCGGGAACTTCACGGACAGGGCGAGCCGCAAGCATGGTTTGAACCAAGCCTTGAACCGCCGGGAAAATCGACGAGGCAAACTGTTGTGCATCTCCGTCATTCAATCCGGCTCGAGCGGCGCCTTCCGCAAGCGCCGCAAGCGCATCATGGGGCGAATCCGCATCGAGTGACGGGGCGCGAACGGGCACCGCCGGCGCCGACACTTTGGTGCGCGTGTCGCCCAAAACCCGCTCAATCGCCGCAGGCTGAGTGCTGCCCAACCGGCCGGCTGCGTAGTTGGCGAGGTCGCGCAACGTGCGGTGCTGGCTCAAACGGAACCCGGGATCGTGGTCCAAACGGAACCTGTCGCGGACATGGGCCACCACCTCGGCTTGCTTGACCGTATCGATGCCAAGATCGGCTTCCAATTCGTCATCGAGGTTGAGCTCTTCCGTGGCGTATCCAGTGGCCGTGGCCACCACGTCCAACACGGCTCGCATCACAAACGGGGTCGCATGCGTCACCGCAGGGGCCTCCAATTCGATCGGAGCTGCGGTCCACTTGCGCATGGCATCGGAGGTCGCAAGACGCTCCGGAGCGGCGGCGAAAATATCCGGTATTGCAGACCCAGGCGTCGCATTGACGTCGAAGCCGAGCGTCGTCAACGCCGCCAACGCATCGTGGAAACTCGCCAACCCGCCCCGCTTGGGGTGGTTGGTGTAGATGGCCCGGTGCGGGCGGCGTTTCAGAATCGATGCGACAAAACCGGTCAACGCGCGTTTGGGTCCGCACTCGACAAAAATCCGGGCACCGTCTGCGTACATCCGCTCCACTTGGGCAATCCACTCCACCGGAGCGGCGACCTGCTGAGCGAGGGTCTCAATGATCTGTTCACGAGCATCGGCGCCGTCGGGGTAGTACCGGCTGGTCACATTGGTGGTGATGGGTCGACGCGGCGGTTGCACATCCAACCGCTCCAACACTTTCTTCAACGGCGTCGATGCGGGGGCCACAATGCTGGAGTGAAACGCATGGCTGACGGGCAAGGGGTACACCGTGATGCCCCGGGAAACAAAGGCTTCGATCGCGGCTTCCACCGGTTCGGACGCCCCAGCAATGACCGTCTGGGTCGAACAGTTCTTGTTCGCCGGCACGACATACCCAGGGATTTCAGCCAACACTTCTTGGACCTTGTCCACGCTGGCAGCGATGCCCGCCATTCGACCTTTGTCTTCAATTTGCACGCTGGCCATTTCCCGCCCGCGCGCGCTGACAGCCACAAGAGCATCGCGGAACGAAAGAATGCCGGCGGCCACCGCGGCGGCGTATTCGCCCAAAGAGTGGCCTGCGACCATGTCCGGAAGAATCCCGTGCGCAGCCAACAGACGCATGATGGCAATGTCCACCGTCAGCGTTGCGGGCTGGGAGATTTCCGTGTCCCTCAATCGCTCAAACTGTTGCTCCGCCGGAATGTCGGGGTTCCGCTTGATGAAGTCCCGCAAAGGACGACCCAATTCGGGGATCATCACCTCGTCGGCTTCGTCAAATGTGGCGGCCACAACGGGGTACATTTCGGCCAAATCCAGGCCCATGTCGATGTACTGTGAGCCTTGTCCGGTAAACAGAAAGGCCACTTTTCCGTCGCTGGGCGTTTCTTCCACGTAAATCCCGCGGCCCCGAAGCATCTCCGTCGCTCCATTCTTGCGGAGTACTTTGAGGGCACGCTCGGTCTGTTCTTCCCGACCGGCCTGGTCGGGCGCGGCAGCGGCCAACCGCACGGGGGCCGAAGGATCAAAGGGCACCTTGTCTTTGGACTCGAGCGCGGCAATCAGCCCCGTGCGGTCCATTGCACTCACGCCCCACACAGCCATCGGCAAAGGCTGATCTTTCAGCGCAGGAAGGGCGGCCGCGGGCTTGGGCGCGGTCACGGTTTGAGCGGCGTCCCCAATGTCTTCCTCGAGCACAACGTGAAAGTTGGTCCCGCCGAAGCCGAACGCACTCACGCCCACGCGCCTCGTTGGGCCTTCCGGCCATGATTCAAGTCGGGTTTGAACCGCGAGGGGCACCTTCTCAAAAGGCACATCTGAACGGGATGTTTTGAAATTGATGGAAGGGGGAAAGACCCGGTTGTGAAGGGCCAAAGCGGCCTTGATGCAACTGGCGGCACCCGCAGCGCTTTTGAGGTGTCCAATGTTGGACTTGACCGAACCGATGCGGATGGGACCGCGGTCCCCGCGGCGGCCTTCACCGATGACTTCGGAGATGCTCTCAACTTCCACCTTATCGCCGACAACGGTGGAGGTTCCGTGGCACTCAAACAGGTCCACATCGACCGGGTCCACCCCGGCATCCGAGTAGGCGCGCTCCAGGGCCAATCGTTGCCCGCGCGGGTTGGGGGCTGTGATCCCTTTCCCTTTCCCGTCGCTGGACGCACCAATCCCCTTGATCACCGCGTACACGCGATCGCCGTCTCGCCGAGCATCGCTGAGTCGCTTCAGGACCAACACTCCGGCCCCTTCTCCCATGACAAAGCCATTCGCTTCCTGATCAAAGGGAGCCGACTGGTTGGGCGAGAGAGCGCCGATCTTGCAGAACTTGGTGTAGGTGGGAACGCCCATGGAGCGGTCAGCCCCGCCGGTCACGCACATGTCGATGTCGCCGCTTTGAAGCGACTTGACCGCAGACTGAATCGCCGCCATTGAACTGGCGCAAGCCGCATCAACGGTGAAGTTTGGGCCGCACAAATCAAAGGCATTCGCCACGCGACCGGCGATCACATTCGACAGTTCTCCGGGCATCGAGTCTTCGTTGATGATCGGCAAATCACCCTTCACTCCCGCTTCGAATCCATCGAGGATCGCCGTCTGCGTCTCGGCATCCAACCCGGCGAACTCTGGCAGGGACTCCAGGGTTGCCTTGAAGGCAGGAACCCTGGTTCTAACAACATAATCATCCGTAACTTCGCCGCCCATCGAGTTGCCAAGGATGACCCCTACGCGGGTTCGGTCGAAGTCCCGATCTTTGCCGTAGCCGGCATCGTCCAACGCTTCGCCCACGCTTTCGAGTGTGATCTGCTGAACAATCGCAACTTGCTTGGCGACGTTCGGCGGAATTCGAAACTGACGCGAGTTGAATTTGAAGTCTTTGAGAAAACCACCAATCTTCGCGTAGGTCTTGTCCGGTACGGACTTGTCCGAATCCCAAAACAGACGCCAATCCCACCGTTCGGTGGGCACTTCAACGATCGAGCTTTTTCCATTTTTGAGGTTGTCCCAATATTCGGGAACGCTCAGCGCGCCGGGCAATCGGCAGCCCAAACCAATGATGGCCACGGCTTCCGTGCCCACTGCAACCGCTTGGACTGAACCCGCCGAACGATTGGGCCGCACCACAGGGGCCGGTTTCGCCGCCTCGGCAGTGGTCGTGTAGGCCCCAATCAAAGACGCGAGGGTGGGGTGCTTGGAAGCGAGAGCCAGCGCCTGCCGCACGCCCGGACCAACCGGCCACGCCACCCGAGACAAGTCTCCGTCGCTGAACCAATTGGCGGCGAGATCCCAATAGCCTTCGCCATCGAGCAATCGTCGGAGGACCGGAGACAAAGGAGACGCGGCAATTTGAAACCCATTCACAACGTGGAAGGAGCCACCATCGAGCCGCTTCAATCGGTCCATCATGGGTGCCGGAAGGGCTATTTCATCCAAGCCCAACAAGACTTCCGATAAGACCACGCCTTCCGCTCCGGAGGCGAATGCTCGCGCCGCGGATTCCGGATCCAAACCGGCGTCCAAGATGACCCGCTGATCTTTTCCCACTGCGGCGAGCATGTCCAACCCACGGGCCGTTCCGCTCGGCCCACCGACTTCTGCGCCGCGAAGCACAACGCCGGCAAACCCTTCCGGTGCGGGAACCGGTTCGGTAATTTCCAACCAAGTTTCACGGTTGCGCACCGGCGCCTTGTGATTCCCCGTGAGAATCACGGGTCCCGTACCGGGCACACTTCGTCGCGTGCGCACACGGACCCACGCCCCGTCTGGGACCCGGGATGTGGGGCTGCAGGTGAAGTCCAAGACGGGGATTGCGCCCACGCTTTGTACCGCTTCGGCAAGCGATGCTCGCTCACCAGGGAGAACGCATAGAAAAGCATGCTTTGGCATGTGGCCTCCGCGAGGTTCGCGCGGTCATAACCTCAGTTCGAAGGAAAAGGAAACCCTTATGCGCGCACACACGAGCAGTGCGCTATTCTCCCACTCGTGGATCCCCGTCCGATACAAGACCTGATGACCGAGTTGAACCTGTCCTCGCCGGAGTGCCGGGGTGTGTTGCTGGTCGATGACGAGTTTGAGGTTCTCGCGGTGCTGGAAGCCCTGCTGGACGACGATTGGGACGTGCACACCGCGCAAAGCGGACGGGCTGCGCTGGAGATCCTCAGTTCCGATGTGCCAATTCAACTGGTGATCACTGACCAGCGAATGCCGGAAATGACCGGGGTGGAGTTGCTGCAGTCCCTGGCCGACTCTCATCCGGACCTCTACCGAATGGTGCTGACGGCCTACTCGGACGTCGACCCCATTGTCGCAGCCATCAACCAAGGCAAAGTCGACCAATTCATTCTGAAGCCGTGGGATCCAGTGCGACTTCGTGCACTCGTTGCTGAAGGGTTGGCCGTGTGCGAACGGCGTTCAGCCATGCGGGCTGTGGTGGGTGAATTGACCCACCGGTTCCAAGCCAAGCACGCCGAACTTTCCAGCTTGAAAGGCGCCGCTGAACTGGAGAAAGCCGATGCGTGGCTTCGAGCTCTGAGCGGCTTGGGCGCCGATGCTTTGGGGGCCCTTCAGCCCATGCTGACCAACGTGCAGATGGCCTTTCCCGATGATCCAGCGATCCGCGAAGCCACGCGCCGGGTTCGCGGCTTGGCCGAAGACATCCGCCGACTGGATGCCGCCGAACGCAGCGAAGACCGCCAAGAGGTCGCCCCAAGAAAGCTTGTGAGCGATGCGGTCCGCGTGCTGATGGACGACGAGTTGGGTCAAGACAACGCCGTGCATGTGGACATCGAACCCGGCATTGAATCGCTTCACATCCACCCCGAACCCGCCCGCCAGGCGCTGTTGAACTTGTTGCGCAATGCAACCCGCGCATCTCCGGCCTCAAGCCCTGTGACCGTTCGGCTGCGGGCTGAATCCACCACCTTGATCCTTGAAGTCTCGGACAACGGAACCGGCATGTCTGCCGACCAAATGCAGCAAGCGGCCAACCCTTTTTACAGCGGGTTTGAGCCCGCCGGAAACGGGTTGGGATTGACCCTCGTTCGGCTTGTGGCCGAACTGCACGGCGGTCGCTTGGCTTTGATGGCAAACGACCCTGAAGGGCTCATCGCTCAATTGTGGCTTCCGGGAGGCGTGGCATGAGCAACATTCAACGGCTTCTTGCCGATTTCGCGGTGCCATTGCAGGTCTGGTTGACGCCCGAAGCGCGCAAAAGCGCCGCGGATCCTTTGCGCGAGGCTTTGGAAGGAAAAGCCAACATCCACGCCAACCCGCTTTCGTCTCTGGATGAACTCACCGGCCCCGCAGTGCTGGTCATCGCAGCGAGCGAATTGGAGGGCCGCCGGGCCGAAGAACTTCGAGTGTTGGCCCAGCGTGCCCATCCGGGGCGGGCCGTTCTGATTGGCGGAACATCCGATCGAGACACGCTGATGAAGGGCATCAATGACTGGGGCGTCGTCCGCGTTGTGCCCGTCAATGCCGGCGGAGATGACATCGTTTCCGCGGTCCGCGCTGCCGGTGAAAACTTGAAACGGGAAGTGGCCCTCGAGTCGGCAATCGATGACCTGGACATCGAAACCACCATGCTGGACTCGGCCATCGACCACATCGATGCAGGCCGCGACGCTGCACTGCGGCAATCGCAAACCACGGCAGCCAACACCCTCGCCACGGGATTGGCGACCGCTCTTCGTCGCGAAGGTGAGGTCGTTCAACGCCTGCCCACCGAACAAGCCATTGTGAACCGTGTGACAGCGGGCATTGAAGATCTGGCGGAATTGGTCGAGCAATCCAGCGACCGCGCGATCGAGCGGGCCGCTGGATTGCCCCCCGTCGCCGAAAAACTCGATGAAATTCTAAACCGCGCGCGACGAATTTGGTCGGCCCAATGCGATGAAGACCTCCTCGGGCACATCGGAACCGGGTCTCTGACGCACGTGGATCCTTTTGCGATCACCCGCCTGTTGTTGTCGTTGCTTCAGCCCCATGGAACGGATTCTCCCGCCCGCATGGACGCCCACCGATCCGGTGATTCCGCATGGGTAGAACTTTCTTTTAGGGGTGACCTGCAACCGCAGGATCTCACCATGCCGGACGGCGTGACCGTCACACCCCACCCCACCGATGAGGGCCTCCTGAGGCTCATCATCCCCCTTGCGGAAACCACCCATGGCTGAGACCCCGTACGAAAATCCAGACGGACTGAAGTTTGTCGCCAAAGCCTCCATCTTGCTGGGTCCGGCCCTCTGGCTCCTCAATCCAGAGTTTGGCACGGCGATGCAGATCGCTTCCGGCCTCGGCGCATTGACGGGCGGCAGCGCTTTGCTTCTTCAACGTGGATTGCCCCGCTGGTTCGAGGGGCGCATCAACGATGTGGGCTTCTTCTTGCTGGCCTTGATGGGCATTTTCAGCGCATTGGGACTCTCCGGTGACCCCACGAAAGTCGCTCTGGTCATGACCACGCTGTGCTGGATCGGCAGCGCTGTACTGACGTGGTCCCGCAGCCAAACGGTGCTCTTCGTGGCTTGCTTGGCACTGACCATGCTCGGTTCGCGTCCCGACGCCCCTTTTGACTCCACCACACTTTTTTTGGTGTTCGCCTGGTTGGTGGCGATGGAAACGGTGACCAGTCGAACCCGAGTCTCAACCACCGCTCGCGAAGTCGTGGCCATTGTGGAAGATGCCGCCGCAGTCGAGCGGGCCAACGCCGGTGAACTGAAAGATCTTGACCGCCTCAAAACCGGTTTCTACACCAGCATTGTTGAAGGACTTCGGGGCCCTCTGACCCTCATGATTTCGCCGTTGGACAGCATGCTGTCCGGCGATGTGGGAAGTTTTCGGGCCAATCAAATTGAGTATTTGGAAACCATCCGCCGCAATGCACTCAAAGTGCTGCGACTGAGCGATGACTTGGTGGACCTGAGCCACCTTGAAAGCGGTTTGTTGCGCCTGCAATCCGAAGACACCAACCTTGGAGGGCTGCTCCAGGGAATCGTGGACCACGCGAAAATGGCCGCCGACAGCAAGGGGATTCAGATTCACCTTGAAAGCAGTCCAGAGGTTCCCCACATCGCTGTGGACGTCGAAAAGCTGGAGCGGGCGATCACTCACTTGGTCTCCACCGCCATCAACTACACCAGCCAAGGCGGTCGAGTAGCCCTGCGCTTGAGCGTCAACGGAGACGGTGCAGAAATTGAAGTGAAGGACAACGGTGCGGGGCTCCCTCCGGACTGGATCGCCGCATTGGCGGACTCGAAAGACGACAAAAAATGGCTGCCCCCGCGAACCGCAGAAGGCGTGGGTCTGGTCCTGGCCCGCGAGATTGTGGACCTCCACCGCGGTGAGTTTTCCGTCGAGTCTCGCCTTGAAACCGGAACCACATTCAACATCATCCTTCCGCGCGGCCAGGCCTCAGACGCCAGCACCAAACCCCATGCAGACGCCCGCACCGAACGCATCCGAGCCGGAGAGGCCTACCGTTTTGGCGGGCTCGCCGATGTGGGCGAAGCCGATGTTGTCGAGCATGCGCCGTCGGAAAGCAAAGCCACCAAAGTCTTGGTGGTGGACGACAACCCCGAAATTCTCCAGTTCACCAAAAGCCTCCTCAGCCAAGAACACGCGGTGTTCGTGGCCAGCAATGGCGAAGACGGCCTCGAGCTCGCCAAATCAGAACTGCCCGACGTGATCATCACCGACACCCGAATGCCAAAGCTGGATGGCACTGGACTGATTCGAGCCCTCCGGGAAGACCCCAGGCTCGCTGGCGTGCCCACCATCATCCTCACCGCACGAAATCAAGTGGCCGACCGCGAGGCCGCTCGGGAAAGCGGCGCCGATCTGGTCATGGACAAACCGTTCAACCCGCGGGAGCTGCGAACCGCCATTTCCGAACTGTTCGCCAAGCAACACCGGCAAGCATCCAACTTCATGAACGAACAGGCCCGCAGCTTTGAAATCATCTCTGCCGGACTCGCTCACGAAATGCACAACCCGCTCGCGTACATCAAAAACGCCTACTTTGTGATCGGCGAAAACGCGCGCAAGGTGATCGAAGCGGCCCAAGATGCATCCATGACCACCGAAGATCGCGACAAACGCTTCGAAAAATCGAAAGACAAAATCGACAAAATGCTGCCGGTGGCCGACCGCGGCATCAAAAAGGTGGAGCAATTGGTCGCCCTGATGCGGAGGTACGCACGCGAAGGCTACAGCTCGGATGCCGTGGAGATGCCCATCGATAAAAGCATCCAAGATGTGTTGGCCATGATTGCCCCGAAAGACAACAAAGAAGTGTCCATTGAACCCGATTTGGCGGCACCCGAAGCGATCATCAAGGGCGTCCCCGAAGAACTTCAGCAAGCGATCACCAACCTCACGCAAAACGCCGTGGACGCCGTAGGAAAAGGCGGGCATGTCTGGGTGCGCACCCGACCCGAAGCCAGAAGTGTGCGCATCGAAGTCGTGGACGATGGACCCGGCATTCCTCGCGAAGCACTGGCGCGCATCTTTACGCCGTTCTTCACCACCAAAGAAGTGGGCAAAGGCATGGGTCTTGGGCTGACCATCACACGCCAAGTCATCAAACAACACGGTGGAACGCTCGAGGTGGATTCCGCGCCGGGGCAAGGCACCACGTTCACCATTCGCCTTCCGCTTGCCAGCGAAGTGTTGGAAGAAAACGACGGCTCCAGCGCTTTGGAACAAGCGGGCTCTGAAGAGTCAGAATCCGCTCACCCCTGAGAACGAGCCCGATCTACCAAGGGCTGGTTTCGCCCAAAAACTCGCCCGTTCGAACCAACTGTCCCGCCGCTTTCAAGCACGGATGGAGCACCCCATCGTCTTCCCAATAAGGAATGCGGGCGCGCACTCGTCGGTGCAATTCTTCCATTCGAGGCGCGAGCTGAATGGGCTCCGCATCCATCGGTGCCCCGTTCGCATCGAAGGCCACACCGCGCATCCGAAGGTCCAACGCCTGCGCAGCAAGCAGCACTTCGATGCCCACAATGTCCGCGACGCATTCGACCATTTCGAGAAGCATGCGCGCCGCAATCGGCCCCATGCTCACGTGATCTTCGTGGTGTTGCACGGTCGGAATGGTGTCCACCGAAGCGGGGTGGGCCAGCCCTTTGCACTCGCTGGCCAATGACGCTGCGGTGTACTGGGTCAACATGAATCCACTGTTGAGTCCGGTGCCGCGCACCAAAAAGGATGGCAACCCTTTCGACAACTGCCCATAGGTCAACCGGAAAGTCCGGCGTTCGGACACCGTCGCCAAATGCGTCAGCGCAATTTTGATCGCATCCAAGGCCTGAGCAATGGGGGCTCCATGAAAGTTACCGCCCTCAATCCACTCTCCATCGATCAGCAGCGGGTTGTCGCCCGCACCGTTGAGTTCTCTTTCCAATATGGTCTCGGTGCAGCTGAGCTCTTCCACCAAAGTGCCCATGACCGCCGGACTGGCTCGGATTGAAAACGCGTCGGCTCCGCGATCGACCGAAACCTGCTGGCTTCCTTCCAGCCATCCACGAAGACGCGCGCCAATTTCGATGCCGCCCGGATGATTCCGAGAGCGAAGCAGCCGTTCATCGATGCAACCGGCTCCGGCACCAACGGCCTCCATGGTCATTGCGGCTGCGGCAATGGCGGCATCCAGCACCCGGCGAACCCGGACAACGCCAACGGCACCCAATGCTGCGGTCATGCTGACGCCGTTGATCAACGCCAAGGCTTCCTTGGCGTTTGGTCGGTAATCTCGCACTGTGTCGGGTCGTTCGGCGTAGCCGCATGCGACGCGAGCAATGTGCGCCAAGGGAGCAAGGTCACCCGCAGCGCCAACGCTGCCTTGACTTGGAACCGTGGGAATGACTCCCTGGTTCAGCATATCGACCAACACTTCCGCCGCGTCCGGGCGGCAACCGGTCGTCGCGGTGGCCAATACATTGACGCGGGCCGCCATGGTCGCCCGAACCAACGTCTTCGGAAGCGGTTCGCCGACGCCGGCACAATGGCCAATGATGAAGGTCTTGCACAATTCTTCCGGACTCAACTCGGCGGCAAACCCGCCCACAAGCCAATGCCTCTTCTCTTCAAGGATGCTGGGCCCCGACGGCATCGACTCTACATTGGCCCGCATCCGCTCGCGGGCCCCCGCATCCAGCGATACCGACGCACCGTGCGCCAAACGATGCACATCGGCGCACCGCAGGCTCTTCCCGTCCAACACCACACTCATGCGATGCTCTCCAAGCCATCGACCACACCGCGGTGCCCACCCTGTTGAATCCAGGACGCGAGGGCTTCAATCTGTTCACCGGGGGTGGGACAATCGCCCAGCCCGTCCAACACTTCACTCGCGCGCTGAAGGCCCTTCGCTGTGCCCAAACCAAGCGATGCTTCCGCTTCTGCCCGGGTCCGAAACTGCAGGGCGCGTACCGCGCCCAACAACTCGATGGCGACCACGCGACGCGCATTGTTCACCACCCGGGCGGCCCGCCGAGCCGCCGTGGTGCTCATCGCTACATGGTCTTCTTGATCTTCGCAGGTGGGTATCGAATCCATGGATGCCGGCCAACCCAAGGCCTTGTTCTCGCTCACCAGAGCCGCTGCGGTGGTCTGCGGAACCATCATCCCAAGCTCGGGCCGATCCTTCGAGGCCAAGGCCGCAGGCAAACGCTGACTCAAACTGCCTGTGGTCAAGCGATACAGGCGCCTTTCCGAGAGGTTGGCGACCTCCGAAATTGCGATCTTGAGCACATCCAATGGGATGCCAACCGGCTCGCCATGGAACATGCCCGCGCTGAACGCTTTGTTGTCGCCGTCTTCGTCCAAAATGATCAATGGGTTGTCCGTGGCCGCATTCAATTCGATTGAAATTTGATCCACCGCGTACTGAATGGCGTCACGGCATGCCCCCAACACCTGCGGAGTGCACCGCAGAGAATAGGCATCCTGAAGTTTTTCCGGCATCGAATCAATGAGGCCGCTGCCTTCCAGCAGACAACGCAAATTTCCAGCCGTCGCAATGGCCCCCGGGTACGGTCGCAACCGATGAACCGAGGCCACGAACGCCCGCGATGCCCCGCGCAATGCCTCGATGCTCATCGCAGCGGCCAGTTCAGCGGCCTCCACCAACGACACCGCATCGTGCAAGGCCAGCGCGCCTATGGCCGTGGTCAACTGAGCGCCATTGGTGATGGCGAGTCCGTCTTTGGCTTCCATTTGAAGCCGACCAATCCCCGCCTGGGCCATTCCTTCCGATGCGCTCATTTCCACACCGTTGACCCGGACGCGCCCATGATCCCCATCGGCCAAAACCAAACCCAAATGCGCCAACGGCGCCAAATCACCCGAGGAACCGCAACTGCCCTGACTGGGAACCATGGGCGTCACATCAGCTTCGAGCATCGCCAGCAGGGTGTCCACCAGCAACGGCCGGCACCCACTGGCGCCCTTGGCCAGGGCATTGGCCCGGAGCAACATCATCGCGCGGGTCTCCGCTACGGGCAAAATCGGCCCCACTCCAGCGGCGTGCGACCGGATCAAATTCAACGAAAGCAGGCTCGAATGGGCCGGATCGATTTTGACCCGAGCCAGCGAACCAAACCCCGTGTTGACCCCGTAAACCGGTTGGTCTTGTTGGGCGGCCTGTTGAACCCAGGCATAGCTCGCTTCCATGCGCCCACGTGCGTCTTCGTCGAGCACCACCGTCCGCCCATTGCGGGCCACGTCCACCACATCTTGAATGGTGAGGTTGGAACCATCGATTGCCAAAGCTTTGGGCATGGCGGTCAGCTAACGCTTCCAACGCAAAACGGCCCCAACCAATGGCGGGGCCGTTTGGGCGATGGAGGCGAAATCAAGCGCGGAGACGCGCTTGGGCCAGGTCGGCATCTTTGCGAGCCTGAACACCCTCTTCGCTTTCGGCGTCGTGCTCTTTGAGCTCGGCAAACGCCGCATCGAGTTGCCGTTTGGCTTCCGCCTTATCGACGGTGCCGGCGGCCTCGCAATGATCGACCAACAAGGTCATCCGGTCGGGACCCACTTCGGCGAATCCGGGTCCCACGACGAACTGGGTGGTTTCCTCACCGTTCTTCATGGTGACCACACCCGCCTCGGTGACCGCCAACGTTTGAGCGTGGAAATCCAACACTCCAAACTCGCCCATCAAACCGGGCGCGGCCGCCATTTCGCAGTCGCCTTCGTAGGCAACGGCCGATGGGGTGACGATTTCAACGTGGATGCTCATGCGACGCTCGCGGCCATTTCTTTGGCTTTCTCCATCGCTTCTTCGATGGTTCCGACCAAGTAGAAGGCCTGCTCTGGCATGTCGTCATGCTTGCCTTCAAGGATTTCTTTGAATCCCCGAACGGTGTCGGCCTTCGACACGTATTTCCCGGGGAAGCCCGTGAACTGTTCGGCCACAAAGAAGGGCTGGCTGAGGAACTTTTCAATCTTGCGAGCGCGGGCAACGATGGCCTTGTCTTCATCAGACAATTCGTCCATTCCCAAAATCGCAATGATGTCTTGAAGGTCCTTGTAGCGCTGAAGCACTTGCTGAACGTTCCGTGCCACTGCGTAGTGCTCTTCGCCCACAACACCGGGCTCGAGAATCCGGCTGGTGGAATCGAGAGGGTCCACTGCGGGGTAGATGCCTTTTTCGGAGATCTTCCGGTTGAGAACGGTCGTCGCATCGAGGTGAGCGAAGGTCGTGGCCGGCGCAGGGTCGGTCAAGTCGTCCGCAGGAACGTAGACGGCTTGAACGGATGTGATGGAGCCGTTCTGCGTGGTCGTGATGCGCTCTTGCAACATACCCATTTCGGTTCCGAGCGTGGGCTGGTACCCAACGGCGCTTGGAATCCGACCGAGAAGTGCAGACACTTCGGAGCCGGCTTGGGTGAAACGGAAAATGTTGTCGACGAACAACAACACGTCTTGGTTTTCTTGATCGCGGAAGTGCTCGGCGATGGTGAGCGCGGACAGGGCCACACGGGCACGGGCTCCGGGAGGCTCGTTCATTTGTCCGTACACCAATGCCACGCGACTGCCTTCGGTTTCGACAATCGGAAGGCCGTCGTCGGTCATGACGAGGTGTCCGTTTTCTTGCTTGGCGTTGATGACGCCAGCTTCCATCATTTCGAACCAAAGGTCGTTGCCCTCACGGGTACGCTCGCCAACGCCACCGAAGACCGAAACACCACCGTGCTTCAGACCAACGTTGTTGATGAGTTCCATGATGAGAACGGTTTTGCCAACGCCCGCACCGCCGAACAGTCCGATCTTTCCACCCCGAGAGTACGGGGCGAGAAGGTCAACCACCTTGATGCCGGTTTCGAACATTTCGACTTCGGTGCTCTGGTCAACGAAGCCGGGAGGGTCACGGTGAATCGGAGAGCTGCTTTCCGCACCAATGGGACCGAGTTCGTCCACCGGTTCGCCCACGACGTTCATGATGCGACCCAACACCTTGGAACCAACGGGAACCGCGATGGGCTGGCCGGAGTCCTTGACGGCTTGTCCGCGGGTCAAACCATCGGTGGTGTCCATCGAAATGCAACGAACGGTGTTTTCACCGAGGTGCTGCGCGACTTCGACAATCAGGTTGTCTTCTTGGTCGTTGATGAACGAGTTGGTCAAGGTGAGGGCGGAGTAGATGTTTGGAAGGTTTCCGGGGGGAAACTGAACATCCACAACGGGTCCTGTGACCTGAACGATCTTGCCGGTGATATCTGACATGTGTGTACTCCTGTGGGCGCTGCGCTTAGAGCGCTTCCGCACCCGACACGATTTCGGTGAGTTCGGTGGTGATGGCTGCCTGACGTCCGCGGTTGTACACCAAGGTCAGGTCGTCAATGAGGTCTGAGGCATTGCGAGTCGCGCTGTCCATGGCGGCCATTCGCGCGGCTTGCTCGCCGGCCTGGGTTTCCAGGAAGGCTTGAAAGAGTTGGGTGCGAAGCGCCATGGGCAGCAAGCGGCCCAAGATTTCGTTCCCGTCGGGCTCGTAGATGAAGTCGCCGCCTGCGGCGTCGGCATCGGCGTCCAGCACCATGGGAAGGACTTGAGTGAAGGTTGGGTCCTGCACCAGCACCGAACGGTAGTCGTTGAAGGCGATAAATGCCTTTTCGAAGCCGTTGGATGCCATCTCGGCAACCAGCTTATCGGCCAATTTGTCGGCCTCACCGGCGTATTCTTCGGGCGCCAAATCAACGGTGCTTTCTTCCACGTTGTAGCCGCGGGCCCGGAAGTGTCCGACGCTCTTCTTGCCAAAGGCAAAAATCCGCACGTTCTTTCCGTCCGCAATCAGCGCATCGATTTGCGTTTGAGTGGACCGAAGCAACTGGCTGTTGAAGCCGCCGCACAGTCCGCGATCGCTGCTGATTACGGCAACCACGATGTCTTGGCTGTTGTCGGGAGGGTTCAGCAACGGGTGCTCAACTTCTCCGGCATTGGCCACCACCCGGCTGAGCACGCGGCTCAACGTTTGTTGGTACGGCTTGGCCGCCATGGCGGCATCGGTCGCACGACGCAGCTTCGCGCCCGCCACCAATTTCATGGCGCGGGTGATCTGCCGGGTGTTTTTGACCGACGTTATTCGCCGGCGTGTGTCACGAAGGGAAGCCATTGGGGCTCCTTAAAGAAAGCTTAGTTCCAGGAAGCGCGGAATTCCTTGATGGCCGCAATGGAGCGGTCTTTCAAGTCGTTCTTCTTGAAGGTGGCGACGTCGCGAATCTCCGCAAGGAGATCGCTGTGGCTGCCTTCAAAGTGCGTGGTCAGGGCCGAGATGAACTCGCCCACTTTGGGCGCATCAATGTCATCGCAAGCGCCCGAGTCGCCGGCGAGAATGTGCACAATCTGCATCTCGACGGTGAGGGGCACGTACTGGCCTTGTTTGAGGATCTCGACCATGCAAGCTCCGCGGGTCAGCTGCTGCTGAGTGGCGGCATCGAGGTCGGAACCGAACTGGGCGAAGGCCTGAAGCTCGCGGTATTGAGCCAAGGTGAGTCGAAGAGCACCGGCGATCTGCTTCATGGCTGGGATCTGTGCAGAACCACCCACTCGGGAGACCGAGATGCCCACGTTCACCGCAGGGCGCACGCCCTGGTTGAACAAGTCCGACTCAAGGAAGATCTGACCATCGGTGATCGAAATCACGTTGGTCGGAATGTAGGCCGAAACGTCGCCCGCTTGGGTTTCGACGATGGGAAGCGCGGTCAACGAGCCTCCCCCATCGCGGTCCGACATCTTGGCGGCGCGCTCAAGCAAGCGGCTGTGGATGTAGAACACATCGCCCGGGTACGCTTCGCGGCCCGGAGGACGACGAAGCAACAAGGAGAGCTGACGGTAGGCCGTCGCTTGCTTGGACAAGTCGTCGTAGACGCACAATGCGTGCATGCCGTTGTCGCGGAAGTATTCGCCAATGGTGCAGCCGGTGTACGGAGCCAAGAACTGCAGCGGAGCGGGGGAAGCCGCGTTGGCGCTGACGACCGTGGTGTACTCCATGGCGCCCGATTCTTCGAGCTTCTTCACAACCTGACGAACCGTCGACTGCTTTTGGCCAATGGCCACGTAGATGCAGTGCATGCGCTTCTTGGGGTCGTCTTTGAACACCCGTTGGTTGATGATGGCATCGATGGCAACGGCGGTTTTACCGGTTTGACGGTCACCGATGATGAGTTCCCGCTGGCCGCGGCCGATTGGGATCATCGAGTCGATGGCCTTGAGGCCGGTCTGCATGGGCTCGTGAACGGACTTCCGCTTTACAATGCCGGGCGCCTTGATTTCAACGGGAAGGAACTGGTCCGACTCGATGGGGCCTTTGCCGTCAATGGGGTTCCCAAGAGCATCCACTACGCGGCCCATCAATGCGGGGCCGACGGGGATCTGAACGATCTTACCGGTCCGCTTGACCACGTCGCCTTCCTTGATGCCGCGGTCATCGCCGAACAAAGCGGCTCCGACGTTGTCTTCTTCAAGGTTCAGCACCATGCCCATGAGGTTGCCGGGGAACTCAAGAAGTTCTCCCGCCATGGCGTTTTGAAGGCCGTACAAGCGAGCAATACCGTCACCAACCGAGAGCACGGTACCGGTCTCACTGACCTGCACGCGGGCTTCGTAGTTTTGGATCTGCTGCTTGAGGATCTCGCTGATCTCTTCTGCACGGATGTCCATGTCTTCTCCGATGTTGGCCTTGGGCTTACGCCAAGGCTCCAGGGTTGCGAATCAACGCCGTCTGGATGTCTTCCAGGCGTGCGCGCACGCTCGCGTCGTAGGAAATGTCTCCGACCTGAGCCACCATCCCACCGATGAGGCTCGAGTCCACTTGAAAATCAATCTCAACTGTTTTGCCGGTGGAGGCCTCGAGGGCCGACTGCACCGTTTTCTGCATTCCCGCGTCCAAGGCGGCGGCGGTGGTGACCACTGCGCGCGCCCGACCGGCGAGTTCGTCGGCCATTTCACCGTAGAACTTCAGGATGCCATCAAATTCATTCACGCGGTTTTTGTCGACCAGCAGGCGCAGAAAGTTCGCTGCATCCTTGGCCAAGTCCACCTTCTCCAACACTTGATCGAGAACCGCTTTGCGTTCCACTGTGCTGAGTCCGGGGTTGGTGAGCGCGCTGCGAAGCTGCCCGTCTCCCACTTTGAGAGCGGAAGCGAATGCATCGAGATCGCTTGCGTATTTATCGGTGTTTCCGCTTTCTTGACCAAGCGCGATGAGCGCTCGGGCGTAGCGGCGGGCGATGGAGCCACTAGCCATTGGACCCTCCATTCTTGCCTTGAACCGTATCGATGAAGTCACCCGCAAGGCGGGATTGATCGTCGGCGGTCACGTTCTTTGAAAGCTGTTCTCGGGCCAAATCGACCGACAGTTCGGCCACTTCGCGACGAAGCGCTTGGCGGGCCCGATCGGTTTCGTCCCGAATGCTGCGTTGCGCGGATTCGGCAATGCGCGCCGCATCGCCCTCGGCCCGTTCCAAAATGTTTTTGTGCTCGGCTTCGGCATTGGCCACAGCGTCCGTCTTCATGGTCGCGAGTTCGGTCTCGAAACCATCCAGCCGGGACTCCAACTCTTCGAAGCGCTGTTGAGCTTCTTTGCGGAGCCGGTTTGACTCATCGATGTCGACTTTCACGCGGGTCGCGCGGTTGGCCAAAGCATCTTTGAGTTTTCCGCGCAGCAAAAACGTCAGGAGACTGACGAAGAGCACGAAGTTGATCAGGTGGAACCCAATGGCGTTGTAATCGGGGGGATCGCCCGCACCGCCACCGGCGAATGCGTCCGTCACCAAGAGCATCAGCATCATGATCATGCTCCTGCCGTGAGTGAACGACCGAGCACTTGGCCGGCCACTTGCTCGGCGATCTCGCCGGACATGGTTTTCAGTTGCGCGCTGGCGGCGTCGCGAGCGACGGCAATCTCGCCCACTGCGGTCTCAATCTGAGCTTCGGCCTCGGTGCGAGCCTGTCCGACGCGAGCGTCGTATTGCTCTTGTGCGTCAGCGCGCTTGGCGGCGTGGATGGAAGCCACTTCGGCGCGGGCTTCGGCCAACTTGGCTTCGTACTCCGTCATGCGGCTTTCAATTTCGGCTTCAATGCGCGCCGTCTCATCGTGGCCGCTGCGAATCGCGGCGTCGCGTTCCAGCAAGTAAGCGAGCATCGGCTTGAGAATGATTCGGTACAGGCCAATGATCGCAACCAAAAATGGAAGCGTGTTCAGAAGTACCTGAAGCGGATCCGGAATGATGTTCATGCGGTGACCCTGGGCTGAGGATTTCGGGGCCTCTGAAAGGCTCCCGGTTTCCTTTCGGGCGCGGCAGTTAACGCCCAAGACTATCGGGGGCAAGGTGCTGTCACACGCTTGATTCAAGCCGAGGGAAAAGAGCCCCTTAGAACCAGTAGCTCAACGTCAGCGACGTCTCGGGCCGCAACAGGGTCGAGACTGTCTGAGTCTTGGCATTGGACCTGACAGATCGGGAAAACACCAACGCAGACTTTATGCCCACATCCACGCCATTTGACCACCGCATATGAGCCCCAAGGCCGGCGGTAAACCCAAGGGTGCGAATTCTGCCAGCGTCTTCTTCGGCCTGCTCGGTCAAGCCGGAAACTTCTTCATCTGTCGCAGAATCTTCCGATTGTGCGACCGCAGGAAACACAGCAAAACCACCGGAGTGAAGAAAAAACAACGCCGATCCCGGCTTGGGATCCATCAGCCAACGGCGCACTTCAACTTTTGGTCGAATGGCGGCCCTCACCGACACCGCATCGGCATCGGACGTGGTCGTGTAGGCGGCAACGCGCGCCATGGACAATCCTCCCACCACGCCCCATTGACCGGCCACCCAGCCCGCATGGGTTCGCAGCGACGGCACGAGCATGCCGTCGCCTTCTGCCACCAAGGTGCCCGACTGTTGACCTTCACTGGCCCAGGCCAAGTCGATTCGACCGCTGGGCACATACTCCGCACCGACCACCGCACCCGCGTGCACAGCAGACACCATCGATAGGGCGAGAAACATGGTCAGCCCAACGAACCCAGGGCGGTGGAAAGGGCTTCCATGTCCACCACCGAAACTTCCGTGAATCGGCAACCGGCCAACTTCCGAGAAGAATCCCCGGGCAGCGGGCGCAAGTTCCTGAGTTCCATCAACACGGCAATCGGTTCGACGCCGGGAATGTGGATGGAGCCCTGCACCGTGGTCCCGGTTTTCACCTTGTTCGACGCGTCGATCACGTAGCTGAGTCCAGCCGCAGCAATGTCGTACAGGGCATGCTTGTTTCGATCGGGACCCGTGGCAAAATGGAATCCTGGACGGCCCATGACCCGGTGACGCTTGACCAGTCGCCGTTCGTTTCGCTCAACGGCTTGCGGAAAACGGATTCTCCATCTTCGCCGCGCTTGTTGGTCTGAAATCCCTTCAATCTCTGTCAGAAAGGTGTAGGTCGATTCGCCTTGCACGTATCGAAAGCGAACAACGTCGCCCTCGCTCACCGCAGCATCGGACAGATCCACTTCACCGTGCGTGAAGAAACTAAACGTGCCTTCATCCGGATTGGGAAAAGACAACGATCCCGGAACTTGAAGAGCCCCCACTTCCATTGTTGCAGAGCCAATCTCAGCCGCCGCAAAATACAAATGAGCGACCACATCGTCGCCCCGAGTCAACCACATGGGTCCGGTTTCGGACATCGCCACCTCCGCAGGCTTGGCATCGTACCTTAGGCGGCTTGCAGATGCTGCTCAAAGGCATACGAAACCCGCATGTACTTGAGCAGTTTGACGATTCGTGGCCTGTCCGATCTCCCTTCATTCGCCGCGGAGGGGCTGGGGCGAATGGTGGTCATCGACGGCCCCTCTCCCGCCGCCGCTGCCGTGGGCGATGGGCTCAACTTGTTGTTCGCCGCGCTGAATGAAGACGCGTTGTCCGCACTGCTGCGGCGGTGGGGCTTGATTCGAACGGGCGAAGATGCAGAAATTGCGGCCGACCCCCTTCCGACCCAAGCCACCTGGAGCGACCGGTTTGTGGCGAGCACCATTGTCTCCGACGCGGTCAATCGACGAATTCAAGTGACGGCCGACATCCGATTGGACCCCTTGTTGAACGCCGACCTCCGAACCGCCGCTGCCGGCGAACCCCGATTGGGGCTCGGGTTGGGTTCGGACGCGAGCGTCCGGATCGAAGTCAGCGCATTTTTTGCCCAAAGCTGGGACGTGTTGTCCCTGTCCGTTCAGTCGGTGGTCATTGGGGGAGAACGGTTTCCCTGCGCATCCAAAGAACGTTCAACGTGGATGACCCGACTGCTCAAAGAACTCGGACGCCGGTTCATCAACCACGATCAAAGCGAGCACCACGCCAATGAAGTTTTTTCTGCGATGGTGAGCCCCGTGGCTGAACGCCACCACGGTTTCCTGCGCTTCACCAATCTGGTGGGGGATGTTCGGCCGGCGTCTCTTCCCGACGGATCCACGATCCTATTGGCCGGAGACCGCCCGCTGAACCGCCACGGACCGGCGCAAACCCGCGCAATGCACGCCGCGGCCTCGGCCACGCTCCACAACGCCGACATCATGTGGCTTGGGGAGTCCGATCCCTGGAACGAAGCGCTGACCGAATCCGATGACGCGCCGCTGGAGCAACTGTGGTCGGTGGCTCCCGATGGCTCGATTTCCGCCGATTCCGGACCAAAAGACCGAGGAGTCCTTGCTTTTGGTGCAACCGAAGAATGAAGGCCGTGTGCCACCGCTGTGGAGGCACAAAGGCCGGGCCTTTGCTTCCTTGTCCAGACTGCAAAGTCACGCCCCGAGGCCGCGACCGTGAAGTCGCTTGGCTGTTTTCCAGTGCGCACCTGAGCCGTGACGAACTCGCGCTGGCCGCGGACCGCATCCGAAAAGGAGAAATGCCGGAACCCTCTCCCTCTTTGAGGGCGCTGGCCAAATCAAACGTTCGCGTCGAGCCCAACGATCGACCGTTCGACCAGTGGGAACTGATCGGCATCGGCGTGATGAACCTCGCATTCACGCCCTTGGCTGGCTTCGCGCTGTGGTGGGGCCTTCAACCACAGAGACCCGTCGCATCAAAGCAAGCGTTGCGCATCACCGTTCCCATCAGCGCCGCCTTGGCGATCTTGTGGCTGGGTTTGATCGGCACGCGCTTGTTCGGCTGACGGCTACTCGGCCCCGCTCACCGCACGGGCAATCATTTCGCAACCGGTGAATCCAAGGCCCACGAAGCGTGCGCCCATGATCCGTTCGGTGGAAGACTTGCCGCTGTCGTGCACGTTCAACACCTCCAAACGGACCGACAACTCCTCGCTACCGGCAATGCTGAGCGACCCTTTGAAAATCTGGCCTTCTTCGAACCGATCCAGTTTGGGGTCGAAGGTGATCCCAATGCCGGCCGGGCTCAAATCGTGCACCAACAAGGTGCGAAGGGCGCCGTCGGGCTTGATCAACTGAACGGTGCACCGTCGGGTTTCCGAGACATTGTGCCGGGCCGTCATCCGACGATCGTTTCTGCGAATGTCGCGGGGAATGGCGATGACCCATCGGGTCGGTCCCACGTCCAACAGTTGCGATTTGAACTGGTACTCGTCGTCCAAGCTGGCGTATTTCACCAACACGATCTTTCCCTTTCGGAGCATTCGTTCAGGGACCTCTTGGCCCGGAGAAAGCTCAAAAATTGCGGCGCGCAAATCGGGGTCCGGGGACAACATTCGACCCGATACCGAACGCCCCGCGATCGCCACCGTCACCGCTTCCACTGCCGCCATTACCCAAAAAAGATGGGCAACCACCGCTTCTTCTTGGATCACAAAACCCGTTCCCGCCATCGTCCGACCTCATCAATGCCGCCACAGCATAAAACAAGTCCGCATCAACAGGCAACGCTCAGGGCGTGTCCATCCGGCCCATTCTGCGGTGAGCAATCGCCGCCACCAAACCGGACCACACCACCAAGCAGGCAAACGCTTCTATGGAAAACACGCCGCCCTCCATCCGGTAAAAATCAAGCCCCGAACCCGGCATGAACAGCAACATCGTACGGGCCGACTCCAGCCCCATAAAACCCAGGGCAGACAGGCCCATTCGCACGGCCCAATCCAGGCCCAGCAACATCAAACCCACCGCCATGACGCCGGCGGCGGAACGCAACACGCTCGACAGCATGAACCCAAACAAAATGATGCCCAAATCGGACCCGATTGCGGCCGCATGACCCCACCACACGGGCCCCCATTCGCCCTCGGTGCCCAACACCGCACCGCCCAAGCCCAAGCCGATAACGGCATTGACGGCAACGCTGAGAATCGAGAGGGCCCACAAGACGATCACCTTGCTCCACAGCACGCGGGTGCGGGCCACGGGACGGAGCAGTTGCTCTCGAAGAACGTGCGTTGAGCGTTCGGAGGCCAACGATTGACCGGCAATGAACAGCAACAACAAGGGCATCACAAAGAAGTTTCGCCCGTGCAGGGCCAACGCGGCCGCATCTTGCCCTGAAATGGACACCAGAGCCGACAAGGGCTGCCCGTTGAATTGCAGGCCGGATTCGCCTTGCGAAGCCAAGGTCGAATACCCGATCACCACCACCAAAGGGATGATTGCAGCCACCAACAACAGGGCTTTGGGCCCCAACCGGTGCCGCAGGACCACAGCCTCCGCTTTGATGATCCGTTTCATGAACCTGCCTCGGCTGTGGACCGCAGGTACAACGACTCCAAATCGCCGTCGACGGCGCTTTCCGCCACCAAACAGCCCCGATCCAGAATTCCCACACGGGAGCAAAGTTTTTCCACTTCGGCCAACAAATGCGAAGAAACAAAAATCGTGGTGCCTTGTTCTTCCGCCATTCGCAGGAGCAACTGCCGAACCTCCGCCATTCCCCGTGGATCCATCCCGTTGGTGGGTTCATCCAAAATCAACAGCTTGGGGGAGCCCAAAATGGCCCGGGCCAAGCCGAGTCGTTGGCGCATGCCCAAGGAATACGTTCCGGCTTTGTCCGATGCCCGGTCCGACAGACCCACGGCATCCAAAGCCACCGCCACAGATTCCTGTGGCAAGCCCCCGTACCGTGCCGAATGCGCCAGGTTGTCTCTGCCCGACATAAACTCGTAAAACGCGGGTGTCTCGACCATGGCTCCGACGTGAGTCAGGCGCTCAATGGGGTCTGACTCTCCGAAAATTTCCACGCGGCCCTGATCGGAAGCGATGAGCCCCAAGATGCACCGGATCGCTGTGGTTTTGCCCGCACCGTTCGGCCCCAGAAAGCCGTAAACTTCTCCGGTTCGAACCGACAGGCTCAGATCCGACACCGCTTTGCGGTGCCCAAAACTGCGGGACAAGCCATTCGTGACCAATGCGTCACTTGCCACTGCGTGTCCCTCCGAGTATGCGTGCGCCGTAAAACACAGGCTTAGGCCACGGAGATCAGAATGTCCAAGACCGTTTCGTTCGCACTATTCAGCCTCATATTGAGCGGCTGCATGCCCAAAACCACAACCGACGAGTCGGACACCGGAGCCGGCGGAGCTGGCGGCGGCGGCGGCGGCGGTGGCGGTGGCGGCGGAGCCGGTGCTTCCATCTACGACATCCAAATGGGCGAATACTCCGAAGGCACGGTTGTCACGGTCAACAATGCGGTGGTCACCACCCAACTGACCGACGGCGAAAACCCCGCCTTTTTCATCCAAAGCCAAGAGGGCGGCGCGTACAACGGAATCTACGTCTTCAAATACGACGAAGTCGATTACGTCCCCAACCCCGGTGATGTCATATCGATCACCGGCGAGTACACCGAGTACTACGGCAACTCCCAACTCAAAGTCACCGACGCTGGCGCCATTACGGTGACGGCTTCGGACGCTGAGATCGTCATCACGGACGTGACAGAAGAGCCCGAAAACTGGGAAATGTACGAAAGCGTGATGGTGCGGTTCACCGACATGGAAATCACCAACGCGGCCGACTTGTACAACTACGGCACCGTTGACTTGGCCATCGGCTGCAGCATGGACAACATGTTCACCAACTACGACGCCGAAGATGGCGCCTCCTACGCCAGCATCACCGGCCCCATCACATACGGCTGGGACATTTACTCGGTCAACCCCCGTTCGACCGACGACCTCGTTGGCTACACCGGCACCCCCGGCGGCAGCGGCGGCGGAAGCGGCGACGAAATCTGCGACGACGGCGTCGACAACGACGGAGACTCCTACATCGATTGCGATGACTGGGACTGCGACGACGACGAAGCCTGCGGCGGAAGCGGCGGAAGCGGCGACGAAATCTGCGACGACGGCGTCGACAACGACGGAGACTCCTACGTCGATTGCGATGACTGGGACTGCGACGACGACGAAGCCTGCGGCGGAAGCGGCGGAAGCACCGGCGAAGACGAAGTCTGCGACGACGGCATCGACAACGACGGAGACTCCTACGTCGATTGCGATGACTGGGATTGCGACGACGACGAAGCCTGCGGCGGAAGCGGCGGAAGCACCGGCGAAGACGAAGTCTGCGACGACGGCATCGACAACGACGGAGACGGCTACACCGACTGCGACGACTGGGATTGCGACGACGATGAAGCCTGCGGCGGAAGCGGCGGAAGCACCGGTGACGCCGAAGTCTGCGACGACGGCATCGACAACGACGGCGACTCCTACATCGATTGCGACGATTTCGATTGTTCGGACGATGCCGCGTGCGCGGAAGATTGCACCGATGGCATCGACAACGATGAAGACGGCTACACCGACTGCGACGACTTCTACTGCGACGATGACCCCGCGTGCGCTGAGTAATCAGCCCACGGAAGAATAAAGAGAAGGCGTCCGCTTCACGGACGCCTTCTTCTTTTTGGCCTCATTCAATCCTTGATGGCCCGGCACACGAGGGCTAACCCCAAGACACAAGCCAACGGAGACGACCATGGATTTGAACAAAGACGGCCTTACATCGGAAGAAGAATACTTCTACAAACAGCAGCAAGAACAACTGGCAAAGTTGCGAGCCATTGCCGCCATTGAGGACGAAGCCGCTGCTTCAGAAGCGGCCAAAGAACTTCACTTCCACAAATGCGGAAAGTGCGGACGGGACATGAAAACGGAAGTGTTCAAAGGCGTGGAAATCGAACGCTGCTCTTGCGGCGCCGTTCTCCTGGACCCCGGTGAACTGGAGCAACTGGCCGGAAAAGACGAGTCCGGGTTTTTCTCAGGTCTCTTCGGCTCTTCCAAGTAATCTGCGGTGAGCGTAGACACGTCCACTGTTCTGGAAATGGCCGCGTTGGCTCGCCTCAAAGTGCCCGAAGAAAAGCTGCGAGAAGTCGCCGCTGAAATGGATGCGATCTTGGCCTTTATGGGCCAAATCGCTGCCTTCGAAGGCGCCGAAAACGCCGATCCTGAACCCGCCGATCGGCGGCCCGACCATGCCCGAGAACCGGCCGCATCAAACGCGTTTCAAGGTGACTACACCGACGCATCCGGGGCGGTCATCGTCCCACCGGTGAAAGGCGCCAGCTGATGGAAGCCCTGATCATCGCGGGCGCTGTGCGCATGGGCAAACGGTCTGCATTGGACGTCATTGATGGCGCACTAAAGCGCGCGGAAGCCCATGCCCATTTGGGCGCCTTCACTCTGTTGATGCCCGAACACGCCCGCCAACGGGCCGCGGCCATTGATGCCGAGGTGCGAGCCGGCAAGGATCCCGGTCGCCTCGCCGGCGTGCCGATCGCCATCAAAGACAACATCGCTCATGCCGGCCACCCCTTGGAGGCCGCCAGTCGAATCCTGAAGGGCCATCGCGCCACCGATACGGCCACCGCATTGGCCCGCCTTGAAGCCCAAGGCGCCGTCGTGATCGGCCGCACCAATATGGATGAATTCGGAATGGGCAGTTCCGGCGAAAATTCGGCCATCGGGCCCACCAAGAACCCGATCGATCCGTCCCGCGTTCCGGGCGGATCCTCCAGCGGATCCGCGGCCGCCGTGGCCGCGGGGATCGTGCCCGTCGCACTCGGCTCCGACACCGGCGGGAGCGTTCGGCAACCGGCCAGTTTCTGCGGCGTTGTCGGGTTGAAACCCAGCTATGGTCGCATCAGCCGTTCGGGGTTGATTGCGTTTGGAAGTTCGCTCGATCAAATTGGTCCCCTGACCCGTTCAGTCCGGGATGCAGCGGTCGTGGCGTCCATCATGTCGGGCCCAGATCCCTTGGACAGCACCAGCCTGAGCCGGCCCATGGCCATGCCCGAAGATCAACGAACGCCGTCAATTGAAGGACTTCGGATTGGGCTGCCCCATCAAGCATGGAACGGCGCTCCAGAGCACTCCGTGCAGTCGTTGCTCCTGCAATCGCTCCGAAAGCTGGAATCGTTGGGCGCCATCTTGGTGCCGTTCGACATGCCGATTCTTGAAGCCGCCATCCCGGCCTACTACCTGCTCACCAGCGCCGAAGCTGCGTCCAATTTGAGCCGGTTTGACGGACTTCGGTACGGCCAACGCAGCGCCGGAGACACCTTGGAACAAACCGTAATTGAGTCCCGCAGTCAGGGATTCGGCCCCGAGGTGCAGCGGCGCATTCTGCTGGGCACATTTTCGCTGGCGGCGGGCTTTTCTGATGACCTGTACCGCAAAGCAACCGCGGTCCGAACCGCCATGCGCTCGGCCTTTGACGAGGCCCTTGGCGGCCTTGATGCCATCGCCACGCCCACCGCACCCACCACCGCTTTCAAGCTGGGCACCAAGGTCGGTGACCCCATGCAAATGTACCTTTCCGACATCTACACCACGCCCCCGTCCCTCACCGGGCACCCGGCAATCAGCGTGCCTTCGGGTCATTGGGACGGCATGCCTGTGGGCCTTCAATTGATCGGACAACGCGAAAACGAAGCGGGAATCCTGACCTTGGGAATGGTGATCAACGGCCGGTAGCAGTAGGCTTTGTGTGTGTCCCGCACCCGCTCCATCCGGCTCAAGGCCGCTGCGAAAGAACTGCCTTGGCTGTTGGCGGTCGTGCTGTCCTCATCGGCGATCCTCTCGGTCATCCCGCAGTTGAACCATCCTTGGGGCAGCAACTGGCCCATGTATTTCGAAGCGGCTCACTATTTTTGGGACCCGACGGCGGCCTATTTTGGCTGGCGTCCACCTTTGTACCCTTTGTTGCTGGCCACCCTTGGGGAGCCCATGGGCTACGTCGATGCCGCTCACGCGATCGCCCAAGTCAGCATGATTGTGGTGGTGGCCGCGACCGGAGCGTTTGCCCGGTGGATGGCCGGCGTGTGGGCGAGCGCTTTGGCCGTCCTCACCATTCCGTTGTTGCAGTGCGCCGTCGAAGGCGCGATGTGGACCAATATGTACCCGCCGGCCGCCGCCAGCTTTGCGTTGGCGGCGGCCGGCGCCGCATTGGCGTGGAGGCGACCGTCCATCGGAGCCGCCCTCGCCGCCGGACTGTTCGCTGGCTTGGCATGGCGCATCAACCACCTGGGCTTGGTGGCTCTGCCGATGGGGCTTGGAATGTGCGTACTGGGGGCCTCGACGCTCCGCATGCGCGCGTTGTGGCTCGCCATTCCGGTCCTGTTCTTGATGGGCGTCGGAGGGGTCGTCGCTGCGGACAAATGGGTCGTGGAACACTGGAATGTTCCACAGGAAGGGCTCGCCGAGCAAGTGATTCAGCGCCGCCGCGAAGA
>Ga0115012_10000274_pt1 | contig 29753 bp, 24 predicted proteins | sample TroAtlMetagenome_FD_88706 | JGI IMG/M metagenome (GOLD analysis project Ga0115012, IMG submission 88706) | Marine eukaryotic phytoplankton communities from Atlantic Ocean - Tropical Atlantic ANT10 Metagenome | ecosystem: Environmental > Aquatic > Marine > Oceanic | place: Tropical Atlantic...
CATCACTCGTGGCCGGCATCACGGCTCGAACCGCTCACTTCGGCGAGCCCTTCCCAGACTGGAGCGTACTCCGCATGGCGGCGCCCGACTTCATTTATGCCCGAGATCAGGCCGCCTACACCCTGAGTCTGACCGCCCACCGAGATGCCGCAACACCCACGGAAGATGGTGTGGCCTTCCACGAATTTGGAATCGCCTGGCATGAGACTCGCGCGCTGCTGGACCGAGAGCCAACCGCGGTCCTCGAGGCACCATCCAGCCTACATCGGGCCGCACTCGAAGGGATTGGGGCCGCCCTGTTGTCGGAGGTGGATCCGACCGGGCAAGGTGGCATGCGTACTCTGGAACTGATCAACAGCCGACTGACGAATTTTGGGAACCCGAGTCGCGTTCGGGTCCTCGCTGAAGCCGCGCGACGACGAGACTGGACAGGGCCATTCAGGGCTGGGCATCTCCAGATCGGCATCGACAAATTTCAGTCGGCGGTCCAACATCTCCCCGATGTGGCCCAGGAGGCCATGACCGAGGATTTGGGGCGACGATGGGCCGCCGATCTCACGCGATGGCGAACGCCTCAGCCGCTCGACACCCCGGCCATCGACGGCCTGGTGTTCAGCGCATCATTCGTTCGCGGGTATGCAGAGACCATCGGTCGGCGCATTGGGGACACTACCCTTCCACCACCGGAGGCCTGGCTCGCCCATCAGTCGGTCTGGCGGTCAGGCCTCACCTTTGGCCACAGCCTCCAGTGGGTCAGCCAATCTCGTTGATCTCGAGCACGTCGAGCGCAATGATAACCTTCGCGTACATCTCAAGGATGTCCTTGACCACAGCCACCGGTAGGACGACGCTGCGTGCCTGCAGCCGCTCGGAGACAACCCGCGTGAGCGCCTCGGTCTCACGCTCGACCGGCTCCTGAACGACATACCGGGCGAGCTGAATGGTGGCCTTAGCCGCCACGAGGCTCACCTCGACCCCCTCCTCGTGCAGCATGGCACACGTCTCTCGAACAACCGAATCGAGACCCATCCAGCGCGCATCGCGCGTCCGGAACGTTGGTTCACTTGCACCAGGGATACCGGGGATACTCACCCCTGCATCTCGAGATACCGAGTGCTCATGTGCCGCCCGAACCGCTCACGGCATGGTCCAATCACAGCTTCAACTGGAACCACGCCTGGATGGCGTCATTGTCTTTCTTTGCGGGTCCGCGCTCGAGTCGGGCGACGTAACCGACGCCCGCACGCACTTGGTCTTGCTTGCTGTGCCATGTCACGCCCGTCATCCCTTCCATCACATCCCCGACGTCCTCGATGCTCTTGTCGTCATCAAATGTCGAAAACCGGACAGCAGGCTCGATCTGACCGACGGTATACCCGGCCTGGACGGTCATGCCCTGGCGTTCAGTCTTGGCGAACACTGCCGGTACATCGATGAGATCATCCTTCGGCTTCGCCTCAGCAAAACGGGCCTCACCCATGACGGCGAGTCCTTCAAACCGGATCAAGAAGTCGATGCCGTACCCGGTGCTTTTGAGTGCAGTCTCATCGTTCATCCAGCCGTCCACGCCAACAGCCAGCGTGAGGCCATCTACCTCTCCGTAGGTCTGGTAGGCATTGGCCTCGCCAAACTGACCCTCAATCCGTGTTGCAACAAGCTTGCCCTTGTTGTCATCTCCGCGCAGGTCACCACTGCCGTTAAACGCGCCGAGCCTGAACCGCATGAATGACCACGTGCTGTCGACGACGACACCGAGGTCCCGGGAAGGGGTGAGCCACTTGGTCGGTACGGCACGCCGGCTAAAGGTGAGGTCCTGTGAGGACATCAACTGCTCGCGAGAGACGGGGACCTTTTGCAGGCCACCGATAATCCACAGATTGTCTACGGGCGCATAGCCACCATAAGCATCCACGATATCAATATCCGTCGTGGCACCCTGAGCTTCAGCGACCGTGTCGTATGGGCTACTCAGACCGACGGTGACGCCATACTTCACCGAGTCATTGTGCCCTTCAAAGCCGAGACGAGCGGTCTGAAGCTTGAATCCCATGTCATCTTCTGGGTCGCCATATCCGCCAGGGTCAGCCATCTCCTTTCTGTCCTGGTCCATCAGGACTGCGGTGGTCTGCACGAGCAGCAGCGGCTTTACCTCAGGGAGCGTGTCGGCTCCGGCATGGGCAGCGCTCGAGGCGAGCAGCAAACCAACAAAGGGCATTGTCATGGCATCTCCAGGTTCGGTCAGCTACGTATTCTTACCATGCGCACTTTGCTAATCCTCTCGTTTTTGTCTGCCTGCCAGGAGCCCACCGAGTGGGCGCGTGCGTACAAGATCGACACCCTGAAAGAGACGGTTGGCGGGCCGAAAGCCATCGCGCAACCGGGTGACTTTATCATCGAGAACGACCAGCTGAGGTTCTCGATCCTAGGGCCTCGCCCGTCGATGGGTAACCACACGGAGGGTGGGAGCCTCGTAGACGCGGACCTTCAGCGGCTCGACCCGAGCTACTCGAAGGGGCACGGAGGGGACCAGTGGGGCGAGCTGTTCGGCACGGTCAACTTGATGACCTCGCGAATTCGGGCCGACCAAGGCTCCGTCGAGATTATCTCTGAGGGCTCAGCCACCGAGCCCGCTGTTTTGTGCACCATCGGCGACGGACACGCCTTCATCTCACTGCTGGACTTCGCGCGCGCCTTCCTCGGTGGCGATATTCGAATCCGCACGGACTACGTACTACCACCGGGCGCACCCGTGGTTCAGGTTCGCTCGTTCCTCGACCGCTCCCAGACCATTACATGTGACGACGACCTGAGCGACGCAACACCGGTGGAGTACACCGATTCTGCAGTTCCACTCCTCGATGTCGCAACCAACGATGGCTACGCATTTGGTGACTTTACGCTCTTTGGTGGCTCCGTCGATGTATTCGCACCCACCATCGGCTTCGACGAAGCTGGGCACGTGAACGACCTCACGACGGCGGGTGTCAACACATTCGTCGATCCGATCGTACTCCCCTACCTCGCGGGATCGAGCCACGGCGTCAGCTACGCGGTCATGGCGAGCGGAGGTGCACTCAGCGTGCCAATGTTCACGGGCTCGCAGACAGCGGCATTCGGCGGCTTCATCGAAGCGGATCAGGTCGAGGATGGAATCATCTACCGCTATGACCGGTGGTTCGCAGTTGGCGAAGGAGACATCGGGTCCGCACTGGACGGCCTTCACGAGGTTGCGGAGATCCCGGTCGGGACCGTCAAGGGACACGTACTGGAGCGCGGCTCTGGCGTTGCATTGTCCGATGTCAGCGTCTTCGCCTACCGACCAGGGGACGATGGACCCTATGTACAGTGGCTGACGGATGTCGGTCAGGACCTCCGACCCGACGGATCCTTCGAGGGCACGCTGCCCGACGGCCGCTGGGACCTCGTCGTGCACGCGGAGGGCCGACCCCTATCGGACAAAGTACCGGTGACGGTGACCAGCGGCTCGACGATCGACGTCGTCCTCGAGAGCCCTCAGCCAGGGAGTGTCGAATACACCCTGGTGGACGAGTTCGGCGACAGGATTCCCGGTAAGGTCAGCTTCTTCCGCCTCGACGACACCATGACGCGGCGCCCCGATCTTGGCGATGGCTACATCGGCGGAAATCCCGCGCAGGTCAGCTTCGCGGCCCACGGTCACGGGCAGATCATCCTGCCGCCGGGTGACTACTACGCCGTCGCGTCGAGAGGGCCGGAGTATGAACTGGCCTACTCCGAGGACTTCCGGGTCGCACGAAGTTCGCACACACGCCTGAAACTCCTCCTCGCTCGGACCGTCGATACCAGCGGCTGGATCTCCGCTGACTTCCACGTCCATGCCATGCCATCCCCCGACTCCGGGGTGACACTCCGCGATCGAGTCACCACCTTCGTAGCTGAAGGCGTCGAGTTTATGGCCAGCTCGGACCACGACGCCATCATCGACTACGAGCCAATCATCCAGCAGATGGATCTCGAGCACTGGCTCAGCTCCGCCCCTGGCACCGAAGTCACGACCGTAGAGATCGGCCACTTCCTCGGCTTCCCACTGCGCTGGGATCCGATCGGAGACAAGGGCGGCGCCCTGGACTGGACCGACCTGAGCCCCGTGGAGATCCTCGACGGTATCCGAGACCTCGGAGATTCCTCGGTAGAGGACCCACTGGTATTCGTTGCCCACCCACGCGACGGCCTCTCCGGCTACTTCGACCAGTACGGCTTCGACCCCTACACCGGCACCGACAGCGCCGTCGTCGAGCCCAACTTCATCAACGCGAGCGCGAATGACTTGATCAGTGAAGGCCTCTTCACGATGGAGTTTGATGCCATGGAAATCCTCAATGCCAAGCGCTTCGAGAACATCCGATCCGCGACCACCGACGAGACGGACGCCCTGTATGACATGCCGGGGTCGGTCAGCACCTACGAGCTCCTGTCACGGACGACGGCTGAACAAGCGGCCCTCGAGGCTGGAGAGGCGTTCCTGAGTGATGAGCGTCCCGGTCCACTCGACGACTGGTTCACCACCCTCAACCTCGGCTACCGTGTGACGGCGCTTGGAAACTCGGACACACACTCGAAGACCAAGACGGAGGCGGGCTGCCCCCGTAACTATGTGCAGGTTGGCACGGACGATCCGGCAGAGATCACGCCCGAGGCCGTCGCTGAGGCGGTCAAACAAGGTCGAGTGGTGACCTCGTATGGGCCCTTTGTGCGCGTCGGCATGGGAAGCTGGGCCAATGGACCAGGCACAACCGTTGTCGAGCCGGGTGAGGTCGATCTCTTCATCGAGGTTCAGAGTCCGTCATGGTTCGATGTTGACCGTGTCGAACTCTACGAGAACGGTGCACTCATTCATGAGTGGGACCTCGAACCGGACCATGACCCTCTGCTGGACCTCGCGACTCGCGTGACGCTCACCCCAGAGCGAGACAGCTGGTACGTCGTGATTGCGCTCGGTGAGGACGACCTCTCCCCCATGTTCACGCCGGTCGACATCATGCCCATTCAGCTTCAAGACATCGTCGATGGCGCCATCGGTGAGCTGAGCATCGGGCCCTTCGATCTCTCATCATTCGCGACCAACGGGGCACCCCTGCCTCGTACGTTCCCCATCCGACCCTTCGCGCTCACCAACCCCATCTGGGTCGATAAAGACGGCGATGGGTTCGACCCACCCGGGATTCCGGACTGGCTCGAGCGACCACCGAGCGAAGACGAATCGAAGAGTAAGCCTTTGAATGCGTTTAAGGTTTGTCTACACTGATTGAAGAAGCTCAAGGAGAGCGGACATGACCCGATATCTCAGCGCAGTCATCCTCCTGGCCGCCTGCGCAAGCGACAAATCAGTCGTTGTCCGCAATAGCCCTCCGGGCGCCACCATCACGAGCCCGACAGAGGGCATCGTCTACGAGGCCGGAGCCCTGATTGAGTTCAAGGGCATTGTCAGCGATGCACAGACGTCGAACGATGAACTTCTGGTCACCTGGGATACCGACAAGGACGGTCTCCTCACGGATGAGGCCTTGGCCGATGTAGACGGGCTCACGACCTTCTCCACTGCCGACCTCTCCCCTGGCGAGACCCACGCCGTGACCCTCAGGGTGGTCGACGGCGGCGGAAAGAGCGCCTCAGACACCGTTGTCATCACAATTGAAGAGGGCTTCGACGATACCCAGCAAGAACCCGAGGTCACCATCATTGCCCCTCATCCGAGCGGCTCGGATTCTCCGTGGGAGGAAGGCGAGCCCTTCCCGTTTGAGGCCCAGATCGAAGACTTGCAGGATGCACCGGCTGACCTGGTGGTCACGATCGATACAGTGGACGATGCCGGCGAGCTGCTCGTGCGCCTCTGCACGACGATTCCCACGGTCGCGGAAGAGGGCGACACCTTTGGCTACGCCGTGTGCGAGGCCAGCCTTGAGCCTGGCAACCACATCATCGTCTTCGGCGCAGAAGACACCGAAGGAAACGTCGGCACCGCTCAGGGCCAGCTGAGGGTCCAGTCTAGCGATGAAGTGGACAATGACGGCGACGGCTATACCGAACTCGAGGGGGACTGCGACGACACCGATGAGGATGTGCACCCAGGTGCGTTCGAGTACGAAAACGGAGTAGATGACGACTGCGATGGAGAGACCGACGAAGGAACCGACGCCTATGACGATGACGGCGACGGCTACAGCGAGGACGCGGGCGATTGCGATGACGCTGATGCAGCCGTGTACCCGTTTGCCCCCGAAGTCTGTGACGGAATCGACAATGACTGCTCCGGGATCGCCGACGGTGAGGACGTCATCGACGGGGTCACTTACTATCAGGACGTGGACGGAGACGGATACGGTAACGGTCTGGCTCCCCTCACCGCCTGCGAGACACCCTCAGGCTACGTCCTGGACAGCAGCGACTGTAATGACATCGATGCCAGCGCCTATCCTGGTGCCCCCGAGGCGTGCGATGGAATCGACAACAACTGCGACGGCTTCATTGATGAGGAGGGCGCCAGTGGCTGTACGACCTGGTACCAAGACTCAGACGATGATGGGTACGGTTCCTCTGTCAGCATCTGCGCGTGCAGCGCCACCGGCGACTTCACTTCTTCTCTGAGCAGCGACTGCTACGATCTCAGTGCTTCGGTAAACCCGACGCACACCGGCTTTCATGACTCTGACCGTGGCGACGGGAGCTACGACTACAACTGCGACGACGAAGAAGAGAGACAATGGACTGACACGTCTGACTCCTGTGCATGGTTCGACGACTTGGGCTGCTCTTCGCCGAACGGCTGGGCTGGCTCACCGCCCAGTTGTGGGTCTGGTGGTACATGGCGGACGGGATGTCACTACGAGTTCGACTGGTTCTCGTCCGGCTGCTACTGGTCGACTGAAGACTCCAGAACCCAGGCCTGCCGATAATCTCAGTTCCGGCTCTTCCGGCTGACCACTGTCGCCACTACGGTAAAAGCCATGCTCTGGTCCGTCTCGCGGAACCCTTCAATGGGGAGCGTTGCATGCTCGACCAGATAGCTGGTGCGGACGCTGAGGAGGTCTGTTGCCTTCAGGGACAGTCCGACTTCCCCAATCACACGAACATCGCTCCGGTCCTCAACGTTCAAAAACGACTCCACCGATTGATCAAGCGCAAAGCTGTCTGAGACTTCAACCGTCCACTCGAGAAAGCCCCGTGCGGAGTAGACCTTGTCGTCGGCGAGCGCCACCTCTGGCACATACCGCTCGTGGGCGAGATCGAAGCCAGCCTCGCCGACCACCTCGTGCTCATCCTTCTCTACAAGAAACTGGCTCAGGCCGGTCTGACTGTGTAGCCTGCGCTGGTACCCAGTAAAGGGGTCGTTCATCCAGCCTGCCAACAGGTAGGTTGATGTGAGCCGTCCGAGGAAGCGGTCGTACCGTCCATCCACCTCGAAATGCTGACTGGTCCGCTCGAAGCCAACGTCACGCTCGAATTCGTCGATGGTGCCATCACCGTTCTGGTCAACGATGGACTGACCGTACTCGGCCCGTCCCTTCATCGAGAGTCGATGCCAGTCCCAACGATGCGACCCGTCAAAGCGGGACACCAACACGGAGGTACCGACATTGCCCATGGCGGAGTTACCCCCCGCTTCAAGGTTGAGCTTGCTCTCCGCCTCATGCACGACCGTTCCCTTCTCTGGATCACGTCGCTCGAAGACATCCTGGTCATCAAGGCCAATCACCGACAGCCGCGCTTCTGTGGGCTGGGGCCCCTGCTCCGGAAGCACTTGGACCACGTTCGCAAACGCGGAACCACCGATGAACAGCAGGAGTGTCACTCGCTGGCTTCCTTGTCTTCCAGCCAGCGCTCGGCCTCAAGTGCAGCGGCGCAGCCTGTGCCCGCCGCGGTGACTGCCTGACGGTAGAACGTGTCCTGCACGTCTCCAGCCGCAAACACTCCAGGAATGTTGGTCGACGTGCGGCCTGGTGTGGTGACCAGGTAGCCAGCATCGTCATGGTCCATGGCAGGCACAAACGCGGTGCTGTTGGGGGTGTGACCAATGGCGAGGAAGACACCTTGGACCTCAATCTCCCCAGTCTCACCGGACGCGTTGTTCTTCCATGCCACACCCGTGACTTCCTTCTCTCCAAGAACATCGATCATCTCGGTGTTCCAGTGGACGGTAATCTTTGGGTTGTTGATGGCGCGCTCAGCCATGATCTTCGAGGCCCGCATCGAGTCGCGTCGAACGAAGAGGTGAACCTCACTCGCGAAACGGGTCAGGAATGTGGCCTCTTCACAGGCAGAGTCGCCGCCACCGACCACAACGACCTTTTGATCGCGGAAAAAGAATCCGTCACATGTTGCACAGGCGCTCACACCGTAGCCACGCAGTCGCAGCTCGTTATCAAGGCCCAGATACTTGGCCGATGCCCCGGTGGCGACAATGAGGGTCTTGGTCTTGCCTTCGGTCCCCATCGATGTCTTGTAGGTGTAGGGCCAGCTTGAGAAATCGACTTCCTCGATCTCATCCATCTCGAGGCGTGCACCGAAACGAGAGACCTGAGCCTTCATTTTCTCCATAAGCTCCGGGCCCATGACGCCCTCGGGAAAGCCTGGGAAGTTTTCGACGTCTGTGGTTGTGGTCAACTGACCGCCAGGCTCCATGCCCTCGAAAACGAGCGGGCTAAGGTTGGCCCGCGCTGCGTAAAGTGCTGCGGTTAGTCCAGCAGGACCAGTGCCTGCGATGACGACATTTTCAACTTGAGAATCTGACATGGTGTCTCCGGTGTTTGGACCGCACTTTCACTCCGCGATCCGCGGAGGTACTTTATGGGGCAGAACACCCTTCATCAACAGCACATTTCACTAATTGAAATGTTGACATGTCAATGCGTATCCCAACCGAACATCGCTTGCGAGAAATGGCGGCCTCTTTTGGCTTCGATGAGGTGCGTTTTACACGCGTCAGTCCTGCTGCCGGGATCGACGCCTACGATCGTTTTGTGGCCGAAGGACGTCACGGAGACATGTCTTGGATGGAGCGCTCCCGACCTCCCCGTGCCGATCCGTCATCGCTCCTGCCTGACGTGCGCTCGGTCGTGGTTCTTGGAATGCGCTACGCACACCCCGCACCACCCGATCCGGGTGGACTCACTGGACGAGTGGCCAGCTACGCCTGGGGTCGGGACTATCACAACCACATAGGAAAACGTCTACAACGTCTCACTCGAGCACTTCGAGAGACCATTCCCGGTTTAGAGACCTATGCTGGGGTGGATTCCCGCCCGCTGATAGAGCGGGCCTGGGCGGAAGCTTCAGGCCTGGGCTTTATCGGGAAGGATGCCATGGCGATCATGCCAGGGAAGTCCTCCTACTTTTTTTTGGCCGCCATTCTCGTCAACATCGAGCTCGAGCCCGACCCACCTCTTGGTGACCATTGTGGCACGTGTGAGCGATGCCTCGTTGGGTGCCCAACTCATGCGTTCACGGCACCCGGTGAGCTCGATGCTCGACGATGCATCTCGTACCTCAGTATCGAGCACAAAGGGGTGATATCAGACGATCTGAAGCCGCTGATGGGACGCTGGGTGTTCGGCTGTGACGTCTGCCAAGAGGTTTGTCCGCACAACCCCAAAGACCCCCACCCAGCCCATCTGGACTTCTCTGCACGACCGGGCAACGCATGGCTAGACCTTGAGTGGTTGATGACCGCCACCGACGACGAGATACGGGCGCGATTTATTGGGTCACCGATTCGGCGGGCCGGGCCAGATGGGCTCCGACGGAACGCGGCCATCGTCCTTGGAAACCTCGGAGACCGATCGGGGATTCCCTGTCTTGAGGGACAGCTATCGCATCCCAATCCGGCCACTCGAGACGCCGTGGAGTGGGCCTTGAATCAGCTCTGAGCCCTACAGGAAGCTGGCCTCAAATGCATGCACCCTCGCGGCCTCCAGCCTGTCCTCAGACACGATGCCGCCATCCTTGAGAATCTCGAACTCTCGGTTGAGATGGGTGTCACAGAGGTACGTGCCATCAGTGTTGATCGTGATGGGTACGCCGGCATCGATGAATGTGTTCAGGATGAACTTGAACTCATTCAAGTCAGCGACCGCCCTCGTATGAAGGTTCGACGTCGGGCAAATCTCAAGTGTGGTCTGGCTCTCGGCTAGGAGGGCAACCGCCTCGTCATTGTAGGCCGCCCGAACACCGTGTCCGATTCGATCTGGCTTGAGGTGTTTGAGGACCGCGATGACTCCCTCCCCGCTGGTCGCCTTGGTCTCTCCCGTATGGATGGTGGTGCCGAGGCCTTCGGACCGAGCCATCTCGAAAATCTCTGCGTATTTGCCCACGGCCGCGCTCAGCTCGATGGTGTTGGTCTCGGTTCCCGCCAGATCGATCCCGACAACCCCACGGCCTCTGTACTGGATGGCCTTGCGGGCGATTTTTTCGTTTGCCTCCGCATCAAATTCACGGGCCAAGCACAGGATGAGTCCAGCCTTCACGCCATATTCAAGACACGCCCTATCCATCCCTCGAAGCGCGGCATGGATGATGTGGTCCAGGTCACGCCGTCCCCGTTGGTTGCGCTTCATTGGGTTGAACCGAAGCTCTATCTGCTCGACTCTACTGCTTCGGTATTCCTTTCCGATGATCTCGTACACGCTCCGCTCGACCGCTGCGGGCGAACTCTGAATGCGCTCGGTCCATTCGTGGAGGATTCGCAGATAGTCGTCGAGTCCCTGACACTTGTTGGGGTCGACGGTGATCATCTCCTTGAACTCCCAGTAATCCTTCACTGGAAGCTTGAAGCCTTGAGCGTGGGCGATGGACCACATGATGTGCGGTGCCACCGAGGCGCCAAGATGAATATGGAGATCACACAAGGCCTTCTTAGACGGTGAGTCCTCCATTAGCTGCCGTCCGGATCGCCAGCGATGGACTGATAGTCGAAGAGCTCGAGAACCCGAACGCGGCTGCCAGGGCCTTGGATGCGGCAATAGCAAGCCAGACGAGTCAACTCGTTCGCCGGTGGCCCGGGTTCACGGGCACGCCCCTCGTGAGGATCTCCTCGAACGTGAGCCGCGATGGTGTTCCGCTCACGCTCCGTCGTCGAAGAGAGACCGGTGCCGTCAATCACCTCAACCCGACAGAGGCCACATCCCCCATCGGGGCACGGGCCACCCGCGCGCCGGCCGGTGCTGATCGGCGAAGGCAGATCTTGGCTCGCCATCAGCAGGTTGTAGCCCTCTTCAGCATGAACGATCTGTACCGTGCCGTTGGGGAGTTCATAGTTCACTGGGAAGTGAACAATCTCGGCTGGACCACCATCCAGCATTTGCTTCAACCGCTTTCTGATACCAAATCTAGACAACTTACACGTCCTCCCCGCGCTCAACCGCCTCCAGGCGGCTCACAACGTACTCGTACGCCTCTTCGACCGAATCGGTCATCAAGAAGAGTTCGGTGTCACCAGGGCTAATGGTCCCCTCATCGGCCATCGCCTCGAGGTTGAGAACGCGAGACCAATAGGACTGTCCAAACAACACCAGCGGCAAGGGACGCGAAATCTTACCCGTCTGAATGAGGGTCAGGGTCTCAAAGAACTCGTCGAGCGTCCCAAACCCACCAGGGCAGATGATGACCGCCTTAGCCAGGTAGAGAAACCACAGCTTCCGCATGAAGAAATAGTGGAACTCGAAGGCCAACGCTTCAGGGGTAAACTCATTGACCCCGGCCTCGAAGGGCAACGAGATGCCCAAGCCAACACTCTTGGCCCCCGGCACCTGACTCGCTCCGCGGTTGGCCGCCTCCATGATGCCTGGACCACCGCCCGAGCAGATGTGGTAGTCCGGCCCATCCCGGCCTTCACTCCACTCTGTCAGACGACGCGAGAGTTCCACGCTCTGCTCGTAGTACCGGGAGAGTCGAAGTCTCTTTTCGGCCGTGTCGACAGCGTCAGCACTCCCAGTTCCAGCCGCCAAGGCGGCCTTGGCGTCGTCGAGGGTCTGCGCAGCCTCCTGCTCTGACCGAATTCGAGCGGATCCGAACATGACGATGGTGTTTTCGACGCCTTCCGCCTCAAACCGAGCCTTGGGCTCCTCGTATTCACACAGGATGCGAATCGTGCGGGCCGCGGTCGAGTTCAGGAAATCAAGGTCTTTGTACGCTTTCGGGGGATTAGGCATCTTGGTCTCTCGGCTGCATTTCGCCACTATGGCATGGCGGTTCTGTTGTATTGAAAAAGGTAATCCAGAGCGTATGCCCCGTCATTTACAGGCTGCACATTGCTGCCCGAGCCGCTCCCAACAACGCAGGAGATGCGTGCACGATTCGACCGTAACTCTGGACCGAGGGTCTGAGATCATCAAACAGCCCTGTTCGGTGCTCGACAACCCCGCCGATCAAGCAGACTGCATCTGGTTCCCAGCGGTCAACCAACCGGTTGACGGCGAACGAAAAGCCAGCCCTGAGAAACTCAGGGTCGCCGTGACGACCGAGCGCCATACCGGAGACGACCGACTCAACCGTCTGGCTGCCAAACTCTCCACCAAGCTGCTCGTGTCCGGGCTCCATGGGTACCACCTTGTCGGGGGTAAAGAGCGCTCCACCAAACCCCGTCCCGACTCCAAGACACAGGACGCGGCTAAGCGATTCCCCTCGCCCGCTCCACCAGGTGAAGTCCGTTGGCGTCAAGAGCGGGATGCTGAGCGCGACGGCCTCCAAATCGTTGACGAGGCGCACCGGTACATCCAGGTCCGTTTCAGCTGCTCGCCAGTCAGCATTCGTCAGGGTCACGCGTCCGTCTGTTACCGGACCCGCCACCGCAACCCCGACCGCACTGTAGCGCCCGGCATAAGGCTGAGCGGCTTCGCTGAGGGTCTTGGTGTCCGCAGTCGCACGAATTTGTACGTCTTGGAGACCATTGCAGTAGATGGCCCACCGCGAATGAGTGCCACCGACATCGCCAACCAAGACCGGTTCACGTCTCATCGAAATCCTCGAGCCCAAAGAGCTGGACATTTGCTACAGCCACGCGCTCGTTCGGTGACGATGCCGCGATGATACCGCGCAGGGTGTTGAAGTACCGCAGATGTAGTTCCCTAATTTGTTCGAAATCTGCGTCCGAGACGGAGAACACCACATAGGAAAACTGACCCGGAGCGCCACCGTTTATCCGGCGCACCCCCTCGCTGGCCCAATGGCTCTTGAGGCGTTGACCAATCTCAGGACGGCCTCGGGTGTCCACCGCAATCGTCTTCCCCTGATAGTGCGTCCCCGTCCATGCGACCTGATCAGTCTCCTCAAGAAACGCCAGGCAATCCGCCTCCTCAGCCACCGAGATTCCAATGCGTGCCGCAATCCAGCCTGGCTGGTGAGCAGGCATCACCGTGTACTGTTCCAACTCGATGGCCCGCAAGACGGCTTGAGTCCACGGCTTCCGTAGAGCCCCCTCACGCCTCAACTCGGCCTGCCGCGCCTTTTCTGCGACCGTCGGCATCAGCTGCGCCGGGGCGAGAACACCAAGCAGGTCAATGAGTCGCGTGGAGCAGGCCTCAAACAATCGAAAGAAGTCTGGAAGCTTTGGCTCCGTGGACCCGGAGAGCCAGCGAGACACCGCATACCGACTGATCCCGGTCTTCTCAGCCAGAGACGTGATCGTCGCTGTTCCCCGAACCTCATCCAATAGCGCCGCGGTCGCCGCTGCAGTCGTAAGATTCAAGGTGTCCAGCCAGGGTGGACAGGCCCGTCCAAAGAAATGTCGAAGTGCGGCATCGAGATCAGTCCCGTTGCGCTCGGCAGCCCGAAAAGCCTCTGCTGCAGTGGGCCACCGTCGACCCTTCTCCCATGAGTAGGCCACGTTGCTTCGATAGCCAAGACGGCGTGACCACGCGACCTGAGAGCGACTCCCCCTCAGTGCGCGACAAAACTCCCGGGCCAGCTGCTCGAAATCCATAGAACCGAATCATGCTCGATTGCACACATGTACGCCAGTCAATGTGCAGAAATGATCAAGACTGGGCCTGAACCGTGGCCTCGACGTCGGCGATGGACTTCGGTGCAGCGGCTGTGAGCACCAGATTGCCCCCCTCGGTCACGAGGACATCATCCTCGATGCGAATACCGATGCCGCGGTACGCCTCAGGTGCCTCGTCATCATCTTCAGCCACGTAGATGCCTGGCTCAATGGTCAACACCATCCCAGGCTCAAGTGCGCGGCTGTCGCCATCCTTGAAGTATGCACCGACGTCGTGAACATCGAGCCCCAGCCAGTGACTTGTACCGTGCATGTAGTAGCGCTTGAACGTTTCTTCGGCGATGAGGTCATCCACATCTCCGCTGAGGAGGCCGAGCCGCACCATTCCGGCGGTGAGGACCCTCACGGTGACCTGGTGAACAGAGCGCATGGAGTTGCCCTCGACGGCCTGCTTGATGGCCGCCTCCTGTGCGTCCAGCACAACCTGGTAGACCTCCGCCTGAGCCCTGCTGAACGTGCCATTGACGGGCCATGTCCGTGTGACATCCGCGGTGTAGAATCCGTACTCGCATCCGGCGTCCACGCAGACAAGATCTCCATCTTTCATCGCATCAGCGTTCTCGATGTAGTGGAGAATCGTGGCGTTTGACCCACTCCCGACGATGGATGTGTAGCCGGGACCATTCCCTCCCTCGGTGCGGAAAGTGTGCTCGATCACACTCTCAATCTCGAACTCGGTCACGCCAGGACCAGTCCGCTCCATCGCCACCCTGTGGGCCTCACAGGTGATGTCGGCGGCCTTCTGCATGACCTCAATTTCTTCATCGGTCTTGATCAGTCGAAGCTCGTGCAGGAGCCGCCCTGGATCGATGAAAGCGTCTGGCACATTCAGACCATTTCTGCGGGCCTTTCGGCGTGCGCTTTTCAAGGCACCCATGAGCAGCCTGTCGCGTTCAGCGTCGTCTGCGACCCGGTAGTGCAGGTTCCTGTAGCCCTGCAGCAGCTCCGGCAGCTTGCCTGCAAGTTCGGCGTAGTCGAATGCCTCATCAGCACCAAACCTGCTCTTCGCACCCTCCGGACCCCACCGACGCCCCGTCCAGATTTCCATCGCTGGGTCGCGATTTTGAACAAACATAACAAACGGGTGATCCGCATTCGGGCGCAACAGCACTGCAACCTCGGGCGCATCCCATCCTGTCAGGTGGTACACGTCCGAATCTGGCCGGTATTTGAACTCAGCATCACCATTCCGTAGGTGATGAGGTGCTCCAAAGAGCAAGACTGCGTCCTCATCACCGAGGGCCTCGAAGAGTCGACGGCGGTGATTCGCGAACATTTCAGGGTTCCATTTTCTAGACATGTTTGGCCCCTAACTCGCTCTCCTCGTGCGGCCTGCATGTACAAATGGTATGAACAAGTAATGACCAGAGGGGTTTTGGGTGGGAGAAGCGCAAGTCAGCGTTTTTGATGGACCAGTCGTCATTGTCGGTGCCGGAGTCGCCGGTCTCGTGACCGCGCACCTGCTCGCGGAAGCGGGCGCTGAGGTCGTCGTGATTGAGAAACTGCCCATTGTCGGCGGGCTCGCACGATCGTTCCAGTACGACGACTTCGTCTTCGACTGTGGGCCGCATCGGTTCTACACCGCGAACCCGAACGTCTCCAACTATCTCGACCGGGTCCTCGCGCGACACGGGACGTTCTTCCCGAGAAAGTCGGAGGTCTACTTCAAGGGCAAGTACTACGGCTGGCCCATCAAGCCTCAAAACCTGGTCCAGTTGCCACCAAAGCTCGCCGCAAAGAGCTTCGTCGACCTGACCGTCAACGGCTTCAAGGAGTACGGCGATCTCACGTTTGAGGACTACATCCTCCGCCAATACGGGCCAACCCTGTACGAGCACTTTTTCCGGGGCTACTCCGAAAAGTTCCTCGGTATCTCTCCGAGAGAGACCCACTCGGACTGGGCCAAGGTCGGCATCAATCGCGCCATCATTGATGACAAAGCGCAAATGCAGAACCTGTTTCACCTCCTCAAGACCACGCTCTTGGAGGGCAACGCCGAGCCACCCCGATTCCTCTACCCTCGGGGCGGCATGCAAGAGGCTTGGGTGCAGGTATCCGAGATGTTCGAGGCCCTCGGAGGACGCATCATCACGGGTGTCGGAGCTCGGCTTGAGGGTGGCGACGGACGCATCGATGCCGTCTGGGCCGGAGAGGAGCGCATCGAGCCTTCAATGGTCATCTGGACCGCGCCAATCACCCTCGCCTGCCAGCAACTCGGTCTGACCCGTCCGAAGCTCGACTACCTCGGGCTCCTCATCTACAACATCATGGTCAATGAAGAGCCCAATCGCGACTATCAGTGGTGCTACTACGGGTCGAAGAAGCTCCTCATCAACCGTGTCAGCGTACCGCGCTTCTTCTCTCCGGACACTGCACCGCAGGGGACCGGCGGCTACTGCTGCGAGGTCACATGCATGAAGGGAGACTCCAGGTGGGAACACGCTGAGCGGCTCACCGACTGGGTCATCGACGACCTGGTCAAGGTGAACATGATCAGCAACCGGGCCAACGTGATCGACGCGCGAGTAGAGCGCTTAGAGAACAGCTACCCCATCTACCATAAAGACTACCCAGGCCAGCTCGACCTTGCGCGGCAGCAGCTGTCTCGGTTCAACAACTTCCAGTTGGCAGGACGAACAGGATTGTTCTGGTACAACAATATGGACCACTCGATGGAGAACGCCATGCAGCTCACGAAGAGGCTGCTGCGTGACTCTGGCCGGGCGGATGCAGAAGAAGCAGCCATCGCCGCTGGCCTACCAATGGGCGCTTAAGCGAACCCTTACATCGATATGCGAAGCATGACCCCGTGCTGATGAATCACATCGTGGTCTGACCACATATCGAGGCTCAATCCATAGCTGAGCCCAACCGACTCGTTCTCAACGCCCAAGCCGCTGGAGAGCCACCGCGTCCCATCGACGCCATCCCGCTTCCAACCCACCCGAATGGGAACCACATCCCCCGCCCTAAATTCGGCTCCGACCATCGGCGTGAACGCGACGGTCTTGTCCAGGGAGGAGAAGTCCGCCTCAGTGTCAAAGGCAATCGCCAGCTGCCTGGAGACCTGCCAGCGTGTTCCCGTACTCACCCCGAGGGGCGCGTCAGGGTTTCCGGTCGGAATCACATTCTCGGCTGTAATGCTGAAGATCACAGAGTCTTGTATGACAGTCGCGATCGAGGGTGCGAGCGTAATGGCGTGCTCCGCACCACCGAGCTTTGTGCTCCGGTAGAAGTACCGAACACCGACACCAAAGCCGAAGAGTCGGTGGATTCCGCCCCCACCGATGGTTGTCGAGAGGACGGAGGACCGGATGTGATTGTCAAACTCTTCGTCGTCTCGGCGCCACCCAGGGAGATCTGAGTTCCGGGGCGCAATGCTCTGAGTGGTACGGGACCAGAACACTCCGAAACCAACCCCGGTTGTCTGCGCGTCGTAGGCACCAACCTGCCAGAGGCTCGTCTCGTCACTTCCAAAGCGCCCGGACCCACCGAGCTCAAAACGTCCGTCGAGCCAGACCATCCCAGGCGCAGCATGCGCTGTCATCGGGTCCCAGGGGTTCGCTCGGACGGTGCTGCCCATACCCTGCGAAACGGCACTGGCAGATTCGGCGGCAGCTGCGGTGTTTCCGAGACCGGAGAACATCGACAGGACGGCCACGGTGCCCCATAAGGTGGGGGAAATTTGCACGGATGGGGGGAAAATACGCATCTTCTGTCCCGCTGGGTTCAATTGCCAGGGTAGATAGGATGGCTTAGTAAAGCGCGGCTTTGGTCGGAGCAAGGGTACTTCTCTTCAACCGATTGTGCTATTCCACCCATGTGAACCACGGTGAGTTGATCGATGGAAACCGAGCGTATCGATTTCTTTAGGAACCTCCTCCAAGAGCGCCTTGAGCGCCTCCTTCAAGAGGCTGGGCAGACTCTGGGCGACCTCACGGACGACAAAGAGTCGCTTGCAGATGCATTGGACATCGCGACCATGGAGTCCAACAGGGATTTCCAACTTCGTATTCGCGATCGCGAGCGGGTGTACATCCGAAAGATACAGCAGGCCCTTCAGCAAATCGAAGAGGGCGAATATGGCTACTGTGTCGCTTGTGGCGAAGAGATTGGCGAGCAGCGACTCATCGCTCGTATCGTCGCCACTCACTGCATTGACTGCAAGACCGAGGCGGAGCAACTCGAGCGACGTTCTCGCTCCTACTGAGCTCAGCGGATGTCGACAGCGCGCGTTCGGGCAGCCGTCTTCCCAGTTGCGGGCAGAGGCACGCGCTTCTTGCCGGTGACTAAGAACGTCCCGAAGGAAGTCCTCCCAATTGTTGACCGCCCTTGCATCGAGTACATCGTTGCTGAGGCGGTTGCAGCCGGCATTGAACAAGTTGTTTTTGTCACGGCTGAGGGCAAGGACGCGCTCGTCAATTACTTCCGACCCAGCCCCGATCTCGAGGCGTATCTGGATGCGACCGGAAAGCCGGAACTGCTTGAGCAGGTCCGTGAAGTCGTCCGCCTCGCGGAAGTCTTCGAAGTGCGACAGGATGAAGCCCTCGGGCTCGGCCATGCGGTCCTGCAGGCGAAGCCCGCGGTAGGCGATCAAGACTTCGCGGTCTTGCTTGGGGACGACATCATCGACTCTCCGGAACCCGCGATTGCCCAACTGATGAACGGGCGCCAGCCTGGACAGGCCGTGGTTGCCCTCATGGAAGTTCCCCACGAGGAGACCCAACGCTACGGTGTGTGCGCCGGCGAGATGATCAATCCTCGGAGGATGGCCGTTTCAGCCATGGTGGAGAAGCCCCCGCCAGAGGAAGCACCAAGCCGATTCGCCATCGTGGGCCGGTACGTTCTGCCCGCTGATATTTGGGGACGCCTTGAGTCCACCAAGCCTGGCCGCGGCGGCGAGATACAGCTGACGGACGCAATCGCCAGCCTCGCCAGAGATGGTCGGGTGCACGGACAGGTGTTTCATGGTGAGCGCTTCGACACCGGAAACGTCGTCGGACTCATTCGAGCCTCCATCCATTTCGCACTCAAGCGTCCAGACCTTGCCCCAAGTATTCGAGAAGTGCTTGCGGAGATGAGCCAGCGTTGACCTTCGTAGAGGTCGCAGTCGATCGACCCATCCGGACGCTGTTTACCTACCGCGTACCCGATGGCATGGGGCTACAACTGGGCCACGTTGTGCAGGTCCCCTTCGGTCGGCAGAAATTGACCGGCTATGTCATCCGTCAGACCGACAAGAGCGACTTCAAGAACACCAAGGCGGTCCTGCGTCTCCTTGACCCAATTCCCGTGTTCGATTCGTCTCAGCTACCGTTCTTTGAATGGATCGCTCGGTATTATCTGGCCGGACTTGGTGAGGTCATCTCCACAGCGCTTCCGAGCCGCATGAAGGCGCGTGTCAGAAAGGTACATATTCCCACCGATGAAGGCATCGAGGCGCTCGCCACTGGGGATCTTGAGCCTGAAGACGCCGCAACGCTGGTCCTGAGGGAGGTCATCGCTCGGCCAGGCCGAACACGGAGGGGCATCGAGCGCAGCCTGACAGACGAGGCTGAACCCAACGAAGTCGGCCGCGCACTGGACCACCTCACAAAGCACCACTGGGTGGCAGTCGAGGAACGCGAGCAGGGAACCCGGGCGGGCCGTATTACCACGGTAAAGCTCCTGATCGAACCAGACTCCATCCCCATGGATGGTGGCATCAGAATGCGAGGTGTGCTCGCACGGCTTGCAGAATCCAGTGGACAGCTCGACATGAGCACACTGATCCAGCTCGAGGGCGCGGGCGCAAGAGATGCTGTCCGTCGGCTGGAGAACAAGGGGCTTGTGGCGGTGAAAGACCGTGAAGATCGGGGCGCAGCATTCAGTGCAGAGCTGACAGATTCTGGCAAACCGAAAACACTCAATGCACAGCAACAAGAGGCCCTGGACGCCATCCTCTCCGCCGACAAGGGAACCTTCCTTTTGCATGGCGTGACGGGGTCGGGAAAGACTGAGGTGTATCTGCAGGCCAGCGACAAGATTCGTCAGCGCGACAAACAGATACTCGTGCTCGTTCCCGAGATTGCCCTCACCCCTCAGCTGGTGGGCCGTTTCCGGGCGCGTTTTGGAGACGAAATCGCGGTGCTGCATTCGGGCCTCAGCCCCGCCGATAGACTCAGGGAGTGGCGGCGGATTCGGGCCGGCGAGGCCCACATCGCCATCGGTGCTCGTTCGGCGCTGTTCGCGCCCTTTACAGGCCTGGGACTCATCGTTGTGGACGAAGAGCATGATGGGTCGTACAAGCAGGATGATGGTGTCAGGTACAACGCCCGAGACCTCGCCGTCGTGCGTGGAGCAATGGCCCAGTGCCCGGTGGTGCTTGGCTCTGCCACGCCGAGTGTAGAAACCTGGCAGAATGCACAGGAAGGGCGCTACCGGCGCCTGAATCTCCCAGAGCGGGCCACCTCCGGCACGTTACCGACGGTCGAATTGCTGGACATGCGCGGTCGGCCGCCCGGGCAGCCATTGACGCCCGAGCTGGTCAAGATGCTCCAAGACACAGTGGCCGCTGGGGAGCAGGCCATCGTCCTGTACAACCGTCGTGGCTATGCACCGGTCGTGGAATGTACAGGCTGTGGAGCCACCTACTCCTGCCCTTCTTGTGGCGTTGGGAGCATGGTCCTCCATCAACGTCAAGGTCGTCTGCGGTGCCACTACTGCGGGTTCCGCCGAGACTACGACCGAAACTGTCCCTCCTGCGGCACCCAGATGAGCGAGCTTGGCTACGGTACTGAGCGCATCGAGGAGGCACTCAGGGACGCCCTCCCTGGAACGAAGATTGCCCGGATGGATGCCGACACCACCAAAGGTCGGGGCGCCCACCAGCGCATCTTGAGTGCCTTTAGGGATGGCGAGAGTCAGGTCTTGGTGGGCACGCAACTGGTCGCGAAGGGACATGACTTTCCCGGTGTCACGCTCGCCGCTGTTGTCGGTGTCGACCACGTCCTCCTGATGCCAGACTTTCGGAGTGCAGAGCGTACTTACGGGCTGGTGACCCAGCTTGCGGGTCGTGCCGGTCGAGGCGAACGCCCCGGTCGTGTCATCTTACAGACCCGCCAAAGCGACCATTTTGTCTTCAAGCATGTCTCTCCAGAGACATCATTGGACGCGTTCTACGAAGAGGAGGTCCATCAACGAGCGGTGCTCAGTCACCCCCCCTTCGCTCGAGTGGTCCTGGTGCGCATCGAGTCCGCATCCATGAATACAGCCGGGGATGCTGGCACTGCGCTCGTGGAGCGGCTGCGAAAGACAGCCGATGGCGCATCGATACAGGTGTTCGGCCCCACCCTCGCCCCGCTCTCCCGCCTGGTCGGCAGGTGGCGCTTCCAGGTCATCCTTCGCGGGAGAGATGTGCCCCGTTTCCGTGAATGGATCGACCAAGTGGCCCCCATCCTTCTCGAGCGACCAAAGAAGGGCGTTCGGATCAGCATCGACGTCGATCCCAGAAACCTCCTGTAGGTCTACCCAGGAGGCATGGCATCCGCGCGCCATGCAGACGGATCGAAGTCCGCCGAGAGATGGTCATGCACCGTCCGGAGCCCAGCCACAACCTTCGCCCCCATCGGAGTCGGGTCAGCCATCCGCTCGACGACATCAAGGCCCCCAGCGTTACCGGCCAGCACCTCTGCGCGTCGCTCCTTGAAGCGGGGTGTCTGTGAGACGGGGTGGTTCAAGAGCGCAAGTCGCTCATGGAGGGCCGCAACTGGAACAAAAGCGTGCACAGCCAACAGGACGCCCATCACCGGCCTAAGGTCTGGCCGAACCGGAGACTCTGACCATGCCGTGTACCCATTACGAAGTACAGGATCGAGCCACGTCAGTCGATTTAGCTTTCCGTGCTGCGTCTCGTGGATGATGGCTTCAGCCATGGTCAGCGGATCGGGATGAAGGGTCAGGTAGACCGTTCCAGGCGCCTCCCGGTACGAGGCAGACAGATGCATCTCCGGCTCGAAGCCAACCGGCACCAAACGATCGGTCGTCGAGGCGAGCTCATCCGCCCAGTCGGGAAGCGCGACCGTGATGAGGTCGACGGCCGTGTTCAGAGCGGACACCCACTCATCCCGGCTCTTCCCGCCCAGAGAGACGGCATTTCCAGACTTATCAGGATGAGCCTCGTCCATTGAAAGAGGATTGGAGTCCAGCTCTGATAGAGACAGCCCCAACTCAGAGGCGCCGATTGGAATGGGCGGTTGAGACACCTGAAGCCGTGACTCTCCACGCCCGACGTCTACACGCTGACCCGTAGCAGTCTCCACCGCGAGCCCGGCTGGGTCCAAGAGCATCGATTTCGCACCCCCATCCACCGTCAGGCGTCCAACACCATGACAGGCGAACTCCGCGAACGGATGCTCCCAGAGCATCGCCTCGTCCGGAGAGAACCCTTCTCGCTCCAAGCTTGCGAGGAGGCTCGGCACCAGTGTTGGCAGAATGGTCTCAGGTGTCCGAAGGGAGCTCGCCATCGACAACAAGCCCGGCAGTATGTCTGGATGGCCGACCGCATTAATCACCGCCTGAGCGTCACCCCTGAGGCCACGCTGCACGACTGATTGAATGGACATCCACCCCGCCTGAGCCCTGGAACCAAGCGATCCAGCAGAGAGGGTGAGCAGCTCCTTTACCGCTATGAGTCTCACCTTTTTGGCCAGCGTACGAGAGGTCTTCTCGCCCGGTGTCGGGAGTGTCAAAAATGCCGTTGGCAGATCGATCATGGTGCCCAAGGGTACACTCCAATTCGAATGATTGCGAACCCGCCAGAATCAACCGCTGAGGAATCTCACAAAACCAAAGGCCTGATCCGCCTAACGATGGCATGCAATGAACGCTGTCCGTTCTGCAATGTACCGATGGAAGACTATGCCCAGCTCACCCCTGACGAGGACGTCGTCAACAGTGAATTGGACGCATTTATCGCTGCGGGAGACCGTACCCTGACGATCTCGGGTGGGGAGCCCACGCTCCTGAGAAAGCGCCTAATCCGACTCGTGAACCGCGCACGAGAAGGAGGAATAGACTTCATCGAGGTTCAGACCAATGCGGTGCTGATTGACGACACGTACGCGAAAGAACTGCGGGAGGCTGGAGTCACCAGCGCCTTTGTCTCGCTCTTGTCTCACGTTCCCGAGCTGCATGACGCTCTCGCGGGACTGGAGGGTGCATTCCCCAAGTGCGTGCGCGGCATCAGGGCGCTCACGGAAGCCGGCATCCGGGTCGCACTCAACCCCGTCACTGCACGGTCAACACAACATCTGATCGCGGAGTATGTCCACTTTGTTGCGGAGCACCTCCCAGGGGTGACCTCAATCTCACTATCGGCCGTTCAGCCTCACGGTCGCGCCCGGACAAACCTCGACCTCATGCCGGACTATGGTGACCTCAGGGGGCATGTCCTGGACGCCCAGACCATGGCCGCTCAGCATGGCATCGAGTTGCTGAACCCCTACTGCGGCCTGCCGCTCTGCGTCGGCTGGTCAGACGCCATGTCCAAATCCGTCGAGGCCATCGAGGCCCAAGCGGCCCACACGGCTCAAGGACTTCAGAATACGGGCAACAAGCGCCACGGGCCGGCCTGCATCGATTGCGGCCTAAGGACACGATGCGGTGGCGCATGGCACGCCTACTGGGACCACCTTGGTGGGTCTGGAATTCAACCACCTTGGCGGCCGCCGCTTCCGTGGGATCAACCCTCGGACCACCGCGTCAGTGTTCATGATGCACGCGAGTCCCCTCCCCACGCACTGGACATCGAACCAGCATCAGCAGTGGTTCACTGGCTGTGGGTCAGGACACTCAACGGAGCCACGTTCCGCCAGATCCTCGATGCTGGAGTCAGTCACGTTGCCGTCGATACTCACCTCAAGGATTTGAAGTCGGACCTCGCCAGAATTCGTCGATGGAACAAAGCAAATGCCCTGCTCGCTCCCCAGCGACGGATCCAGTTTCATCTCCGGCTGCCATCGGGCTTCAACCAGGTCAGCGCACAGGAGGCATCTGATCTCATCCAGCTATTTCGCGCTGTGGGAATCTCGCGAGTTCACACGACCGAGGATGGACCTCATAGTCGACGCATCAAGGCCAGCGGCCTATCCTGACCAATCGGCCCACAATGGTCCGAGACCTTCAAAGATTTTATCTTCGATTTCAAGACTTTGCGCGAGCTCAACCCGTCCAATGGCCCGGTTGTAATGGTAGCGAGTCTGCGCCTCGGAGTAGCGGTACCCTTCTCCGACCGGGCATGAGCTTCGGGCCACACACTGCGTAGAGCACGTGTCTGACGACCTGTGAAAGCTGGCACATGTTTCGAACGACCATTGGCCACCCTCAAGCGCAGACGCGGGGCACGCAGGGATGCACGGTGAAGCGCATGCTGCACAGAGGTCCTCTTGCGCTGCCGTCTCCTCGATCGGAATCTGAAGCATACAGGCCGCCCTCAAGCCCATCCAAGGTCCAAACTCTTTATCGATGACCAATCCAAGCCGGCTGGGGACGCCGAGTCCAGCCATCACCGCGAGCGTACGAAAGTCGAGATGAACGTCAGCCTCAGCGGCGGCAAAGAACCAACGATGTGACGCGCCCGACAGCGTCATCGACGCCGCCTCGACAGATCGCATCACGAATGCATCGAGTGGATGCTGCTCACCGTCGAGGTGTCGAGGATTTCGCGACAGGTCTGCAATGAACGCGTCCCACAGCGCCCGCCCCCCACTGGCAAACACCAAGATGGACTGCGTGTCGGCAAACAAGTCTGCTGTTTTTAACCCAGGCTTGGCGACCTTATCGTACCGCTCAGGCGTCACCGCCCCCCAATGATTGAGGCCTGTGGACGCCAACTCTCGGATCATGCTCTGAACATTTTCGCTCATGTGGACAGCGTAATCGAATGGCTACCACATTTGGATGCGATACGGTCAGCACATGACGCCGGAGACCATACTCGTCGCATCCACCCGCACCCGCGATAGCGGACAGCTGGACTGTATATGGACAGGTGGTCAACCCATGCCCACCCTCGATGCCATTATTGCTGCGGCGGGAGACTCCGGTGAGGCGCTCGTGGTCGGGGGCGGTGAACCCACACTACGGAAAGACCTTCCCGAGCTTGTGTCTCAGCTTGGGCCAGACATCACACTGGCCACAGACGGGCTGGTGCTCCATCGTCCAGACACGGTCAAGGCCCTCTCCGAGCGGGGGCTCAAGCGTGTTCGCGTCGGCCTCCACAGCTCTCGTGCCGATGCTCACGATTGGCTGGTCGGTATTCCGGGCGCACATCGGAGACTTCGGAGTGCCATACAGGCCCTCAAGGCAGAGGGCGTGGACGTCGAGATCGAGACTGTCCTGACCCGACCAACTGCGCCCTACCTGGAGGAACTGGTGGCGTTCGCGCTGAAGCTCGGGGTGCGCAGTCTTCACTTCCGGCCAATTCGCCAAGTCTCTCCGTCGGATGGTCGGTTCGCGGCCACAGCGCCGCGGTTCTCGCTCATGCAGCCAAGCCTTGATGCTGCCGTGCGGATCGGGCTGAGGCAGGGCGCATCGATCCGACTGACCGACATCCCCTACTGTGCAATACCCGACTTCCAGGAGCTACACAGTCCACCTCCGCAGTGGCGGGTTCCAGAGGGTGTTGTCCCTGCGGCCCAGCCCGAACGCCTTGAGAGCGGATGCCCTGGATGCACCTGCGCTGGAGCACCGTCAGACTACATCGCCCTCTTTGGCTGGACGGAGTTCACCTCTGAAGGCGATGGCAGCACCCGAGCGGTGTTGCCCGTCCCCCATCCAGTGTCCGGTGAGGATGCTGTTGCGCCCCCAGCACGCTCAACCCTGTCTCCAGCCACTCGGGTTGCAGAGGCCGTACGATTGAGTGCCCACGCCAACCTTGGTGGCGACCCGATGCCATCACTCGTTCGGCCAGACGTACCGGCTGTTGTTGGGCTCGCTTGGCGGGCAAACGAGCCAACACGGCCCATCAAGCAGCGCATGGTCCAGGCGGCACAGGTCGGCGCCACAACCCTCCAGATACTCGGCGATCTCGATCACCCCGATGCGCACATGCTGGTCAGAGAGGCGCTCAGACTCTCGTTTCCACAGGTTGTGCTGACGGCAAACCTCACTGGGCTCGCTTCCTTAGAGGACAAAGCGCTATTCCAACTTCGGGACCTTCATGAGGTCTGGACGCCTGAATGCGCCACCTCTGAGGCCGTAGCTCAGCGCATACAGGCGGTCGCCAAGGTGCCTTATCGGCTCGAGCCACGCGAAGAGAAGCCCACGATGGTGCGCCCATTTGAGCCCAAGGCCATGGGTTCCGCAGGCGATTACACCGGGGAATCCTGGCAACAGTGGGCCTCAGCCAAGTAAAGTAGCGACTATGTCCTCAGCAAAAAGCCAGCGCCGCGATCTCACGGAGATGCTCCATCGTGAGGAGATCGCCAATCGAAAGAAGCACTGGGTACGTGCCGTCACCGCCTGCAACAGCAAGTGCTTGTTCTGCCTGGACGCCGATACACCGAGGAATGTCTACCTCGAAGAGGATGTTGTCAAAGCCGATCTCCGCAGAGGCATCGAGGAGCTCGGCGCCGACAAGGTCATCATCTCTGGGGGTGAGGCGTCACTTCACCCGCTGTTTCCAGAGTTCATCCGATACGCGAAGGAGATTGGGTACGACAGGGTGCAGACCGTCACCAATGGGACGCAGTACGCCGATAAGGACTTCTATGAGCGCTGCGTTGAGGCAGGCTTGGGCGAGATCACCTACTCGCTCCACGGAAACACACCGAAGCTCCACGACTACCTGACCCAGACGCCCGGATGCTTCAACAAGCTCATGAAGGCATTGATTCGGTCCGTCCGTGACCGCCGAATGATCACGAGCGTGGATGTCGTCATCAACAAGCAGAATGTTGGGATTCTGGACAAGATTGTCGAGCTGGCCATCTCGGTTGGCGTCACCGAGTTTGACCTTCTTCACGTCATCCCGCAGTCCAATGCATTCCGCAATCGTGACGAGATGTTCTACGACGTTCGCGAGTATCTCCCGATCCTGCAGAAGGTCTTCAAGCTCAATCGCCATCCTCGATTCTACATTTGGACCAATCGCTTCCCAGTCAACTACCTCGAAGGATTAGAAGACCTCATCCAGGACCCTCACAAGATGCTCGACGAGGTCAACGGACGTCGCTTCCAGGTCAGACGGTATCTCGACGAGGGCAAGACACTGGACTGCAGAGAGCCCGAGCGCTGTCAGCACTGCTTTATTGAGCCATTCTGCAACACTGTCGACAATGTTGTGGAGGCCCAGCAGCAAGAGGCCTGGTCGACCTACTGGGTTGACGACCTGGAAGCGATCGACCGAATCCCCTTGCCGCTACCATTTGGTTGCGACGCAATCGGGATCCACCTGCAGAGCGCCAGTGAAGTTCAGGCGGGTGCCATCACCCCGGATGTGGGGCTCTGCATTCGACCCGTGGATGCCAAACTTCCACCGCAAAACCTCCCCAACCCAGTGTCTCTGGTGGCCACCTCGGCCGAGCAGCTTGATGCGTGGGTGGGGACCTTCTCGGGCAACATACGGATCGAGCTAAACCAGACTACTGCCGCCTGGATGCTGTCGCATCGTAAGCACACTCAAGACAACCTGGAACGCCTCCACCTGCACCAGCCAACGCACGAGAAAATGTTGGCAGCAGTCGATTCGGACGTCCGAGATCCAGCACGCTTCTTCACCGAGCTCAACCTGCCGATTCAGACGAGCGGCCTGCCGGCTTGCATGGCGCCACACACCACGTTGGTCGATGATCCTGCAGACCTCGACGCAAACATGTTTGATCCGAGCAGTGGACGACTGATGGTCCGCCCGCTCGCGAAGTATCATGTGGCGAACAAGTACCGGGGTAAGTCTGTGAGATGCGCGGACTGTCGTCTGAACGACCGGTGCGAGGGCATACACATCAACATGATCCGCGATCAGGGACTCCGGCAAGCGCAGCCGCTCATCGACGGTGAATGGGCTGACGACGCGGTCGCCCAGCTCACGAAGCGATGGCCTGAGCCACATCACCGCGTACATCATGGCCGTTCAGGCGTAGGCGCCTCACCAAGCCTCCCCGGTTTCGCCTCACCCGACTCAGCGCCTCGGGACCCACTCGCGGTCATTGGTGAAGCAGTTGCAGCGAAGGCTGCACGCCGACAGGCGCGTCGAGAGGCCATCCGGAAACAGATGGAGACTCAGGACTAATGGCCAACCTCGGCTATCTTCAACTCACCCGGAACTGCTATCAGCACTGTCGGTTCTGCAGCAATCCGCCGACGGGTGTGGACCTCTCTGTTGAAGAGATGCGTGAGTTGATCGATGGCCTCGCAGACATGGACTACGACGGCGTCATCCTGACGGGTGGTGAGCCAACCCTCTCTCCCCTCCTGAAACCCGCGCTGGAGTACGCCGCCAAGAAAGGGCTCTACTCCCGGATGATCACCAACGGGCAGCTGCTTGCAGACCGCGACTTCTTTCAGGAAATCGTCGACGCTGGACTCAGCCACATACACGTCTCGTTGCACAGTTACCGGCCCGAGGTTCATGACTTCATCACGGCCTACCCCAACGCTTGGTCCACGCTCGTTGAGTGCCTCGGACACGTTCCCGACATGGGCATCACCGCCGACATCAACACGGTCATCAACGCCTATAATGCCGACCACCTGCACGAGACCGTAGTCTGGCTCTGCGACCGGTTCCCTTTCATCCGCCATTTCGTCTGGAACAATATGGACCCGGACGGGAACAGGGCCGCCGAGAATCCGGACTGCATTCCCAAGCACAGGGAGTTTCAGGTCTCTCTTGAGCTGGCGATGGAGTACCTCGCCCGAACGGGCCGATCATTCAGGGCTGAGCGGGTCCCGCTCTGCTACATGCGCCGATTTGCCCACTGCTCTACAGAGACACGGAAAATCGTGAAGGAAGAGGAGCGGTGCATCAAGTTTCTCGACCAGAAAGGATTCGTGCATCAGCTGGAGTTCTTGCACGGGAAGGGTTCGGCGTGCGACGTCTGCCGCTGGGACTCAATCTGTGCCGGCATGTACTCCATGGCCAAGACCTTCGACGAACGCGAACTGAGCCCGATTTTTGAGCCACCAGACTCGGTCATCCGCGCGGTCCTTGGTCGGGAACCCGAGCCCGACTTGATGGACAGAATCGAAGCCCGACGTGGCCGGAGGTCGCGGACGGAGCAGCCTTCTGAGGAGCAACGGGCAACGAAACGCAAGACAGCCCTCTGAAATTGGGGTGTTTGGGCTTGCGGTTCGACGCCCTCGTCCCTACAGTAAAGACTGACCTCATGCGAGGACTGTCATGCATTCAGCTTCTACTTTCAGTTTTGCCCGGGCCATGGTCCTGGCTGTAGTCGTGGGAATCGGCTGCAGGAGTGATTCGAAGATCGGGGTTCGGCCCAGTCCGCCCTCAGTCATCATCACCAAGCCAGCCGATGGAACCGAGACCTATCCCTACCGAGACGTTGCCTTCGAGGCAGAGGTCTCCGTTCGAGACGGCTCCGATGTGAGCGAAGTCGAGGCGCGCTGGGTCGGAAACGATTCGGTCCTCCGAGATTGGGAACCTGTGTCCTCCGAGGGGATCACCAACTTTTCCCACGCCTTCACCGAGGCGGGAGAGGTTGCGGTAACAGTCACCGTGCGC
>Ga0115012_10000276_pt1 | contig 29531 bp, 21 predicted proteins | sample TroAtlMetagenome_FD_88706 | JGI IMG/M metagenome (GOLD analysis project Ga0115012, IMG submission 88706) | Marine eukaryotic phytoplankton communities from Atlantic Ocean - Tropical Atlantic ANT10 Metagenome | ecosystem: Environmental > Aquatic > Marine > Oceanic | place: Tropical Atlantic...
CCACCATTTATCCTTGTACTTAAAGTTATCCAGTGTTCCAAACACCGCTTTTAAGGCTTCAGGCGTTTTAAACTCACCTCGATTCAACACGTTATATGTTGCTTCAATTGCTGCGGCATCATTGGGATACTTCTTAATGCCATCTGCAAATGGCCGTTTTGATATAACGTGCATTTAAACTCCGTTTACTATTGGTAAACTATAGCACTTCAAACAGGGTTTACAAGTAGTAAACCAGTTAAACAATAAACATTCTGCTTCTTTAAAGCTTTAAATTCGCTTACCCCTTCGGACTCCAACAAAGCAAAGCATGGCCAATAGCCCCCAGAACGTAACGCCACCTGCCGCACTCCCTTCATCACCTGTATCATTGGCTTCTGCATTATCGTCCGTAATTTCGCCCCATGCGCTCACAACTAGTGAATCAGAAACCATTTCATCATCTTCAATACTAAAGGTGATCTTCACTTCGCCCCCAGTGCTTTGCAGGCTATCGGAAAGGGTTAATGTCTCAGAAACGTGGTCAACACTTTCCGCAAAAGTAAGACTGGCTGTGTCTACCTGCTCACCCTCATATTCCATCACGACTTCCCCAGTAACTTCTACTTCATCATGGCCTGTTCTTATTAAGGTCACCTCAAGAAGGTTATCGGATTGGGTAAAGGTAAACGCGAACTCGCCGTACTCTATGGGGGTGTCTGTATCATCGTCAGAACCGTCCAGAGCTTCTATTGAAAGAGAAGTGGTTGTAGTTGTGACACCATCAATACTAAACGAGGCTGAGACTTCCCCCCCGTTGATTAAAAGGCTATCCGATAAAGCAACACTGCCGGTCACTGTATCTTCACTCTCACTAAAGCTAGCACCTATTTCAGTACTGGTTTCATCTGAAAATGAGAACGTTATAGCGCCTGTTGCTGCAGTATCACCATAGTCCGAGCGTATTAATGAATATGTAAGAACCCCCTCTTGTTGGACAACCGCTAAAGTAAAGTTACCAATTTCGTCATCGCCGGTAGACCCATCATCTGAATCTGAAAGGGGTATGATGGGAAGGGTTTCGGTCACAATGGACTCATCTTCAATACTAAAGACAACCTGCACTGTGCCACCTTCTGCTTGAAGACTTTCAGATAGCAGTAAGTTACCGGACAGCATTGTTTCTTCCTCTGAAAAGTTTGCGCTGTTTTCAGCAACCGTTTCGCCTTCTGAGTACAGCGATAAGGTGCCTGAAACCGCGACATCATCGGCATCACTACGAAATAGTGAATAAATGACACTTTCTTGGGATTGGTATACCTCTAATGAAAAGCTACCTGAATTTGCCTCAGTGGTATTTTCTATACTGACGGTCGACGTGCTATTTTCGCTGTCTACATAGTCACCGGTCAGAGTCAGTGTGAGTGTTTCAGTGTCTTCATACTCATTATCTTCTAATAGCGTCATGCTGACATTCATTTCAATTTGGCCATCTGCGAAAATGACCTCCTCATCAATAGCTGTGTAGTCAATACCTGCCGTTGCCGAATCGTCACTGGAACTTAAGTGCACTGTTGCGGTTCCCGCGTCTCCTTCGGTCCTAATCAGTTGGATTTGCGCGGTATCTCCTTCATCACTTGAATAGGTTGATTTGCTAAAGCCTACTATGCCTGATGACGCTGTCACTTCATCGCTATTAATATGCAGCGTGGCCTGTGTAATCTCGCCTTCTGAAAGCATATAGGGGTAACTTAACGCCATGGTTAAAGTCTCTTCTGCTTCTTCTAAATCATCATCAATGACCGGCAGAGTAAACGTGGCATTATCCGCACCTATTTCAAACGCTACATCGATAAACGCGTCCTCGTAATCTTCCCCATAGGTTGCACTCCCGTCTTTCAAGATTACCTTTAGTGTGGCCGGTGCACCTAAGTCGCCATCGCGATAAACAGTAATGTCGATGGATTCATTGTTCTCATCAACATAGTAGTCTTGTGTATCAAAATTCATTTGCCCCCAGGGCTCTACTTCACTCCCCCAGTCTTGGGCAATTTCAGCATTATCGACGATGACTTGTAGGTTATTTTCACTTTCTGAATTACCACATGGTTCACCATCAATAAAAAGGGTAGGTGAAGAAAATCGTTTCACCGGTTCTTCAGTGAATGATGAATACATAATGGTTTGAAAGTCCGAGCAGGTCGATGGGTGAGCATATACGGGATCGGTTTCGCCAACCGATGCATATTCATGATTAGCACCGAGGTTGTGGCCCAGATAGTGAATAAAACTGATGTTGTCGATTTCACCGTCCTGTGAAAGTAAGACCATGTAGTCACCGTTTTGAGCAGCAGTGCCCGTCACGTCTTCATCCCGATAGTCTCTTAGATACAGCACTAGATCAGGCGACCATTTCAGATACACCTCATATTCATCATAACCATCATTGTAGATATAGAGACTCGCGTAATCGTTAGCCCCGCCAACCGTTTCATTGGTTTCTTCATCAAAATAAGAATAATAAGGCAGCGTATCGTCTATGGAAGTCATAGGTGTGAAGTCGAGCAGGCTTAAAGTGATATCGGTGTCCTGCGCTAAGAAAACCTCGTTCGCTTCACTAAAAAGTGACTCTAATCGCGTAAGCCCTTCGCTTTCACCTATCTCAGAGAAATAACTAGGTTGGTAAAATACCAACACGTTTAGTTCAGTGGCCTGTAGGCACTGAGGTAATCCAATTAGTGAAAGAAGCAGCAAGCAGGTCTTGGGGCGAGTAAATAAAGACATAGATATTCTCACTTAAAAAAAAGCCCCAATAAAAATTAGGGCTTGTAAGGTGAATTATTGGTTATTTGAAGCTAACTCGACGAAGAAATACCATTGGCGTTAGAAGGAGCAATAGCCAAATATTCATAGCGCCACCAGAGCTTTGTTCTTCTACAATCGAAGTAATAGTATTGGAGCTGTTCGTTCTTGGGTTCACGGTAGCCTCACCAGATGCTTCCCAGCTTATAACCATTTCATATTCTTCTTCATCGATATCTAAGTCAGGCGTGGTGTAGGTCCACGTGCCGGTGATGGATTGATCGTCTACGGTCGCGGTTACTGTCACTGCATCAAAATCGTAATCAGGCCAAGTAATCGTGCCTGTTATAGTCACCTCACCCGTTACCCCATAATATCGGTTAATATCATAAGTAATGGTTTCGCCTTCGGTGTATGTCGTATCCCCGTTTTCTACGATAAAGCTTCCGGCTTCGCCATCATCGGTATCGACAATTGAAATTTCAGCTGACTGCGCCTCATACGCTATCGAAGCGTCGCTTGATAAAGAAATGGTGTAGGTCTGGGCGATTTCATCGGTGTAATCTGCCCATGCTTCCGTAGTGAAGGTTTTCTGCGTTTCGCCAGCTTTAAAATATAAAATTTCATTAACTTGTAGGTAGTCAATTTCTGCCTCAGCGGTACCGTCTTCACTTGTTGCCAAAACGATAACTTCTTGGGAGGTTTCACCAGTACGAGTCACGGTAACCGTACCACTGTCACCTTCGACCAATGATGTGGGTGCAGTAATAGAAAAAGTGCCTGCGTCAGTGTCATTCGCTACGTTTTCAATAAAAACCGTGGCCTCGCTATCATCTGAAAGAGACAGGGTGTATGGAAATCGCAAGGCTAGGTTAAACGTCTCTTCATCTTCGTCTATAAGGTCATTAACGATATCAAACGTGACAGTCGCGGTAATGCTATCAGCGTCAAACGTTGCTGTTTGATAAATATCTACGAAATCTTGCCCAAATGTTGCCGTGTCATTTTCCGCGAAAACTTTCACGCTTGCTTCATTACTAATATCGCCAGTACGAGTTAACGTCACGACTAATGTTTCGTCTTCATAAACTGTGTAAGTAGCGGCATCCAGCGAGACCTCGCCTACAACATCCACCCCCTCTCTACGTTGGGATGATGCACTCACGTTACCGCTAATGACACGCGCATTGTCAGCTTCGACTTCATCACCACAATAGACCCCATCAACCGCAATATCCGGATTTGAGTACATAGGCTCTCGCGTACCATCGTTAGTTGAATGCATGATGGTATACGAGCTACCACACTCCCACGCATGAGCATAAGCTACGGCGTAGTCCGGCACGTTATCGTATTCATGATTGCCGCCCCAATTGTGACCAATTTCGTGTGCAGTGGTGGCCAGTGAGGTATCATCGCCTGATGATAGAATAATGGAATATTCCCCGTTAATTCCTGCGGCTCCTAATGCAGTGCCGGTTCGGTAATCCGTCACATACATAACGTGATCGGCTTGCCATTTTTGCGTGTAGATGTCGTATTCTTCAAAGCCTGAATTGAGCATTGCTATAGAAGACACTTCATCGACCCCAGCTTGGAGTACTTCACCATCGTCCCCTGTCACTTGTGTATAAGGGATTGAATCGTCCACGCTTGTGGTCATGACGATATCTTTGACTGTCACAAAAGCATTGATATCGCTATTTTCTAATGTCTCATTGATAGTATCTTCAATAGCCAGTAGATGTTGATAACCTTCGTACTCACCGAGAACCTTCATCAGTGAATTTTGATAGAAGAGAACGAGATCGAGTTCAATAGCACTATCTACTGCGGTTTCAGTCTCTAATGATAATGTTGAAGCATCCGTCACTTGGGCAGAACGGGCTTTGATATCTTCCAGTGAAATACCACCGGACGTTATAAATAAATCTGATTTGGCAAGCGCTGTACCGCTTAGTGATGCAATAAGTGCGGTAGCTAGTAATGAGTGTTTGAATTTCATGTTTACTTCTCAACTTTTTATAATTCTGCTCGGCCTATCCGAACATGTCACATATGCACTGTGACAACTAATTGGGAAGGCGCAAAAAAACACCTTCCCTTTATTTTTCATGACATTAAAGTACAATTCCTCCGCTGCCACCCCCGCTACCTGCCACTTCTGTTTCAGAGCGACTAGTTACGGTAGCGGACAGCGTTTCACTTTGCCCCAATGCATCACTCGATACTTTCCAAGTAAATTCAATTTCGACATACCCTTGATCCACTCCCGAAATCGCTTGGTTCTGACTAGCAACCTGGGGCGTCCCATACCAGCCCAAAGTCGTACCTGATTCCTCATAAACTTCATATCCACACTCGTCCATCCCATCATCCTGATAAGCACTTGATGAGTCATATACATAGCACTGTTTAACTTCGGCAGAAATGAAGGTCAATGTACAGTCTGGGCAATTTGATGAGCTAGCCCAGTTAGGCGTCGTTTCTCCATCTAAAGTGGGCTGTAGTACATCGTAGTAATAGGAATAATCGGGGTTTTCGTCTGTCACGTACTTAGTGTTGTAACTAAGCCAATCTCCTAATGCGACGGCTGAAGACGTGTTACTCCATGAGTAGGACGTGCTGGCCGAATCACTTTCAGAAGAGTCGGTACTATTCGTTACTGTAAGTTCCACCGAACCACTGGCTGACTCTTGAGCATCTAAGGTGGCGGAAATAGAGCATGAGACCGTGTTGGTGCTAGATGTTGAACTGATTGTGCCATTTGAACACGATGATTTACTTGCTCCCCCAGTGACTGTCCAACTGTAGCTACAACCTTGAGTACAATTTGAAATCGTGCCCGTAGCAGTAGCGCTGAATGAAGAGCTCTGCTTAGATTGTGAACACCCAGAACAGCTTATAGATGCTTCGGGGGTGACTGAGGATGTGTTCTCAAACGATATGTTTTTACTAGCAGTGGTACTTCTGTCGGTATAGTGCGAGTTGGTCGCTGTCACACTAACACTTCCGATATAGTTTACCCCTACTGATGCAGATGTTTTCCGCACCTGACAACTTAACGTTGCTGTACCACCAGCTGAAATAGAAGTGGTAGTGCAACCAGAAACGGTAGATAACCAAGATGATTTCGACCAAGTAACCGAACACCCTTGACGACAATTAGTAACTTTAGCTGTGAGGGTTGCTGTAAACGTAGACGTTGCGGAGGCTTGGATACAGCCACTACATGACAGGCTAATAGATGGCGTTTCGGGTATGCAATACTGTGTTGTATTGATGCAATTATCGATTTTCTCTTCATAGGTAGTAAGTAATGCATAATTGTTGTTTACCGAAGACGATGAACTGGAAAAATTACTTCCTGTAGCACTCCCTCCTACAAAAGTATCTGCTTCAACTTCGTCGAAGTTCGCATTGGTCCCATTAATGGTGGTTGCGTTCGCACTGTCGATATTCGCTGTTGTAGCGTTTGTGTTCCCACTCAACGTCTCAATATTTGCATCGGTGGCAATGAACTTTGTTGCTTCCAACTTTCCCGAAATATCTAACGAGGTTGCGCTTGCTACCCCTAATGTTGAAGATGAATTAACTTTTAAAGTGCCTGTATCCAAGGTGGTATTTTTTAGTGTTGTAGCCTTAAGAGTTTTAGCGGTTAATTCGTCACTTACGGTTACACTGTCAGCACTAGCTTTAGTTGCTGTAACATCATCACTGTCAATTTCATCTGAAGAAAGCGATGTTATATAGGCGTCGCTGCTTGAGACAGAATCGGCCGTTGTTGATGCACCTGAGCCATCGTCTACTAAAATAGATGCACCTTTTACACTGTCAGCGTCTAATGACACAAACAATGCGCTATCAAAGGTAGCGCTTGAGTAATTTAACTCATCGCCTGAATAGTTCTTAAATGTGGCTTGATTTAAGACGGTCGCTACCTCACCAGATAGATTGGTCGCATTAAGCGTTGTCGTGGTGGTATCTGAACCCGTGGAGGTCGTAAATTTAAGGTTTGATATGGTGCTGTTTGTATAGTCGAGGCTTGTACCGGTTATCTCATCAATAGCGCCGGTATCTGCAGTCAACGTAGTGGCGGTAGCTTCTGTTGATGTGGTATCCGTAACGGTGATGTTTCCACCTGTCGCATTAGTAAAATTTAGGGTATCAATCGTACCTTCATTAAATGCTAAGCTGGAACCTGACAGATCCGAGATAACACCGGTTGACGCGGTCAACGCACCAGCTACGGTTTCATTACTGGCAACATCATTTGCCGTGAAAGTATCTCCAGTAGCAGAAGTAAAGCCCAGTGTTTCGATAGTGCCATCAGCATAGTTAAGCGAATTACCCGATAAGGTCGCAATTGAGCCAGTGCCTTCGACAATTAAAGTTTCAATGTCTGCTGAATTGGTCACAGTGGCCGTAGTGACATTTAAGCTCTCGCCTGTGCCATCCGTAAAGTTCTGCGTCTGGCCTGAAGCGTTTTCTGCAATAATATTTGTTCCACTTGCCGTGGTAATACTGGCAGTAGACGCAGTGAGTTGTGTCACATTCCCCGTATCAGCACTCAGACTAGAAACATCAGAGAAGGTACCGTTGGACATACTCATGTCACCGTCAATGGCTACATCGTTTACCTCTAATGTACCTGTATCGAGGGCCAACCCTTCTGAGGTACCAGAAAAGGTCGCATTCTCACCTATCTGGAGCGTGTCACTTACGCTATTAATAGTGCCAATTTCAAGACTATCTGCGTTCATTGACTCTAATTCAATATTCTCTTGTGACACTTCTTTAACGTTCGTTAAGTCATACCCATCGAAGTCTAAGCTTGTCTCAAGCAATATCGCGTCTTCATTCATCCCATTCTCATAACGCGCCAGGACATCATCAAACAGTACGTTGTCGCTCGGGGGATTCATCGTAGAGGACACGCTTGAGCCTGTAGCCACACCATTTATTAAGCTAGAACTAGCTATACTAGCCGCCTCTTCACTCAGCAGGTCTGTAGTGATCGTGATGGTGCCATCCGAATTTGTGGTTACTGAATAGGAGTTCCCACCCGTATCACTAAAATCCCCCGCGTTATAATTAGATTCAAGCAACTCAGTAGAACACCAATCACGATAATCGCTATAACATCTAGAAGCTGCGCTCTGAAATCGCGAAAAATCACTGATTACTGCGTCGGCCAATCTGTCTTTTTGGGCTTGCTGATTCTGCATGCCGTAATAAGCGCCGGCCATGGACATCGTAATCAAAGAGGCAATAACTAACGGTAGATTCGCTTCACCGCGTTGCTTGAGAAGGCTCATTATTGACACCCTCCTGCTGCAACACATGAGTTCCAATCACTTTGAATATCTTTTGCAAGGATGTAGTTATCATTCACTGATGAACTTGAAGTGGTGAAGTTTGTTCCGGTGAAAGTGCCCCCCACAAAGCTATCTGCAATGATTTTGGAGAAATCACCATTAGTACCATTGACGGTACTCGCATTGAGTGTGGTGAACGTACCAGTTGACCCATTCAAGGTATTCGCGGTTACGGTGGTAAATGAACCGGTATCGGCTTCTAATGAGTCACTGGTCACATTACCTGATACGGTCATAGATGACGCTGATGCATTTCCTAGCGTTGATTTAGAAGCGGTGAGATTCGTCGTTGTCGTGGTGCCAGAGACAGTTGCCGTAGTAATGTTCGCGGTACTCGCTGTCAAAGTGCCTGATACCGTCAATTCCCCTACTGCCATTTGAGCCGCTGTAAGATCATCTGTATCAATCGCAGGTGCTTCTACATAGGTAAAATAACCGTTCGAGGCGGTTAAATTGTTTGTTGATAGTGAGTCAAAGCTTCCCGTGTCGTAAGACAGTGATTCAATATCAGCGTTTTCAATCTCAGCAGAGTCAACGGTGGCGTTATCGAAAGTGGCGTTGGTGAAATCGATAGTCGTTCCTGATGCGCTATTAGCATTCGCGGTAACAAAGTCAAAGTTTGTTCCACTAGCATTCGTAGTCACTACGTTAGTAGCATTTAATGTAGTACCAGAAGCCGTGGTAAAACCTAAAGTACCTATGGTTCCTGATGAATAAGTTAAATCGTTACCAGATAATGAAGCTATTTCACCAGTTGAGGCGTTTATTGAATCTGTAGAAAGCGTATCAGTAACTAATCTATCAACGTCCAAAGACGTTCCCGAGGCAGTGGTGAAATTTAACGTATTAATCGTACCGGAGTTGTACGCTAAGCTTGAACCTGAAAGTGAGGCGATATAGCCGCTGGTAGCCTCTAATGAGCCGGTAGTTAGCGTATCTGTTGTCAGGCTATTCACATCGAGGGAATTTCCCGATGCATTCGTAAACGTCAATGAGTCGATTGTGCCTGAAGTGTAGTTCAGACTATCTCCAGATAAACTTTCGATGTAGCCAGTTGTTGCGTCTAGGTTATCAACGGTGAATGATTCCGCTGTTAGGTCGACAACATCTAGCGCTTCACCAGTGGCCGTTTTAAACGTCAACGATTCTATATCTGATGTCGTAAAGTTTAATGTGGTAGAAGTTAGTTCATCAATCGTTCCACTGTCGGCATACAGGTCTGAGAACGTCCCATTGTCGGCATTAAACTCCCCTACCCCAGTGATATCACCACCGGATAAAGAAAGATCCCCATCGACGGTTGTATCGCCAGTTAAAGTGAAAGTTTCTGCATCAACGGTAATACCTGTCGATGTTGACGCAATTGTCCCATTTTCAAACGTAATAGAATCCGTAACCGTCATTTGGTCAGTGGTGATTTCATTTATCACTGCCGTTGTAAAGTCAGCACTGGTTGCCGTAATAGTCCCAATGTTGCTGATATCATTACCGTTTGCATCAATATCTGTTTCTAAAGTATTGAGTTCTTCTTGCCCATCAACAGCGACCCGATACAAGTATTGACTAGCTACCGTTTCTAGTAAGGGAATAGCTTCTTGGGTTGTTATCGTTGTGCCTGAACGAGTTGAATTTCCTATCGTTCGATTTAATAAATAGGCAGACTTACTATCCTTTGTTTCAACCGATACAACATAACCATTAGTAGCCTCAGTGCCGGTATATGTTGTGTTCCAAGGACTAACCTCATTACCTGTGTAGAAACCATCTGAAACAAGTTCATCAATAGACGTAGGAGCACGGTGATTTTGGGTGTAAAAGGCTTTATATGCTTGCTGTATTGCTTCGATATCGGCCTGCGCAGACTCAGCATCCACTGAAGCATTTTGACTTTGGATCATCTTCGCAGCGCCCACCGCTATTAACGAGGAAATGGCAACTGCTACGAGTGTTTCAATTAATGTAAAACCTTTATTCTTCGAGTTATTCATCACTTTATCCTTCAACATTCAGCATTGTTCGTTGTCAAAAATTTCACGTGATTGCTGTGCGTTAATCACTGTCGTATCGTAATTGATGTTTATCGGGTATTTGCCATACAGTACTTGAGTACCTTGCTTTTCGAACGGGTAATGACTAGAGCGCACTAATGAATCAATGAGGTAGGCGTAGTCAGATTTAAACTCAAACTCAACTACCCCATAAGGGCTATCGTTTTCTAGGTTTATCTGAAAGCTCATGCTATTGGTATACTGGTTATCCACCAGCGATTCGGACTGTAAATAGCCTTCGTATACTAAGTCACTGATAGAAAGTGTCGTGCTGGAACTAAGTACATTACAGTTTGCTTTGTAATAGGACTTAACTGCACTGGTTGTTAATAGGTAGGCATTTTCGATAGTTTGTATGCGGTTTCCCATTAGCAAAGACGGGAGCTTTTGATAAGCTATAGCCGCCAGCAAGGCGCTGATGGTGACAGACACCATCAGCTCCAAGAAAGTAAACCCTCTTTGACGCTTCAAATTAGTTGATCGCAAAGGTGATTGAGAAACTTCCTCCAGAATATGAAGGCGTAGTATTACTCGCAGCTTCATCTTCCATTGTACGAACCATATTCGCACCATCTGTATCTTCAGGGATATTATCCGTGCTTACCGCAAAACGGGTTACATCAGATGAATCTACAGATACCGATACATCACCCGCCCATGGATTTACTGATGAACCGTCAGCCCAGTCTTCTGGAAGTAAGCCATTGTCTACTAACTCTTGAATAGACACGTCAGTCATATCACCATTAACGGGGGCGTACTTAGTAGCCGCGGTTCTAATTGCTCGCACTTGATCCATTGCAGCAGTAGCTTTACCACTTCCTAAATTTTCTACAATCGGTGGATAGGCAATGGCAGCTAAGATACCCATGATGGCGATTACTATCATAAGCTCGATTAAGGTAAAGCCTTTTGCGTTTTTAAATGTCTTTTGTAGTTTTTTCATTTTTACTTCCTAATTTACGGTTGGTTTGTTTAAGTTTGTGTTACATGAAATTGTTTACGTCAGACATCGCCATATTCACGGTCATAATGCCGATGATGACGAGCGCTAACGTTGAAATAGTCAGTGCCCAAGTACAGATAATGAGCCACCGGCGAGTTGTTTGAAGTGTTAACCCCGCTTCATGCTCTCCTTCTTCAGTAGTAAGTTGTAATGCACGAGTTTTAGCCTCTTTCCCTGATGCGCGAGAGACAGCATGCAGCCGCGACATTAGGCGTGAAGGCAATAACCCAACATCCATTGCCTTTGATAGGTCTTGTTCCCCATCGTTAACGTGCTCAAGCATCTTCTCGGTATAAAAACGAACATATGGAGACGAGTTTTTGTCTGTGATTTCTAGCGCTTCTTTATCCCCTGCACCCGTTGACTTGATTAGCGTGATTAATTTCAATGCATGGAGATAGCTAAAAGCTTTAAAAACCTTGTAAGGGGGTAGGTAGTCTAAGAACTGGCGTAATTTACCTGTGACATTTCGAGCCGAATACGTAAAGAGGATTTTGGTGATGAATATCACGGCCATTATTAAGAACAGCTTGTCATAAACAAAAGCGCTATAGCTATAAGCTAACTGCGCTACAGATGGCCACTTTTCTACAGGTATCATATTAGGGAAGCCTAAGAAGTCACTCGTTCCCAACCCGTAAGCAGCACATAGCCCAATTAAGAAATATACTAATGGCATGAATATCCCTGCCATGAAGGTTTTCTTAAATGCTGCCAGATTGGCTTGTTGATGCACGAACATTTTAATCGTGTCTTCTAATTGGCCACATGCTTCACCAGCAATAAAGATTTCGACGATATCTTTATCGAACCATAGCTTTACACCATCCGATGCACTATCACCCTCATCGATAGCCCGTTTAATATCGAGGGATACTAGTTTTTTAACTACAGAATCGTGTGCTTCTTCGACACCGGCGATGATGCTCTTTACAGCCTCATATCCAGAGCCTGTTTTTAAAAATGAAGAATAATCAGTCAGGTAAGCTATTTGAGCTTTACGCGGAAACTTCTGTCTTCTTAAGAACACCTTCAAATCTTTGAGAACTTCAGCACGGGTTAGCAAAATACTAAAATAGAATTTTGAATCTTCTACTAACTCTCTCCAATAATCAGTAATGGCAACTTCCGAAAACTTCATTATTCAACCGCCTCAAATGTGGCAGTTCCATACTGATATTCGCTGTTACCTGCTTGTCGAGGGTCTCCTAGCATATTGATCAGGTCTTCTGGATCGACATTACCTGCTTTAACCTGCGCAAGCCCACGGTCAAGCATACTCAACCAACCATTGTTACGAAGGTGGGCCTCTAACGCATTTAAATCACCAGTAGCGAGAATCTTGCGAGTGGCATCGGTAAATACAATTGTTTCCATAACCGGTGCTCTACCCTTAATTCCTGTGCCACCACATTTGGCGCACCCGCCTGGTTTTATCTTTCTGTGGTTGTCGCCCCAATAGGTATCTTTTGGCCCAGAAATGGCGCAACTGCATAAGCGAGGAAGTAATCTCTGGCTCATATAGCCTCTTACTAACCCTGGTTGCGCCTGCAATTGATACGACACGCCCATTTGATTTAAGCGTTCTGGCGTACTTAGCGTGTCGTGGGTATGCATGGTGGACACCATAAGGTGACCTGATAGCGCAGATTGAATCACCTCATTTGCGACAACTTCATCACGAATTTCGGAAATTCCGATGACATTAGGGAATTGACGAAGTGAAGCTTTTTTATAAGCATTCACACTGAGTCCTAACTCATCTATAACCTCTTCTTGGATACAGTTAGGGTGATTAATTAGGTATTCGACGGGATCTTCTATGACCAGCAACTTATAGTCGATTGGCATGTCTTCATAAAGCGCCTTCAAGGTCACGGTTTTACCATGACCAGTAGGCCCAACAATTAAAATAATGCCGCTTGGCTGCCTTGCCAAATAGCGAAGCGTTGCACAGCTTTCTTCAGGAAACCCTAACTCTCCAATATTCCGCGAATCTTCTTGCTTGGTTTGTATGATACGAGCTGAGTAAGTAAATCCATCATGCGCATAACTTTTTAAACCACGAAGTCGGACTATTTGTGGTTCTTTCCGGTTATTTATCGTTGGGGAAACTTCCAATACCGTCGTTCTAGATAGGATTTGCTTATCTTCAACATGGCCACGAGAGTTTTCAGACTCCGTTTGAAGCATTGCATTAATCATCCGGCGAATAGTTTGAGCGGGATGGGCCTCTCTAGGGCGCATCTTCCCATTTACTTTCATCCCAATGGAGCCTTGATCACCCCTTACGATAAAGTCTATATCAGCAGCACCAAGCTGAAGCGCTCGTTCTATCCATTCTCTAAATCTTTTTTTCGCGCTGGTGTCTTCGGTACTATCTCTTTTAGATTTGGTTTCCGAGTCTTCAGACGTTTTATCGCGAATGGCTTGAGTCAGATAACTTTCGACAATCTCAACAGTTACATAGGCAATATTAATCGTTTTAGCACTAAATTTTTGCAATAGGTCTTGTTGAATCGCTTCAACTTCAAACCTAGCTTTCATGTAAGTGGTTCTAGTCAATATGATGTAATATTGGTCGTACTGACTGCGATCTTGAAGTACACAGAGATAGTGAACATCTGACTCTGACTTCAAGCCACTGCCATTGATTTCAAGGTAACGGTGTGTCAACTCAGGAAAATAGGTTAACCCTTTTTCCTTGATGTCTTTTTTTGATAGCTCGATAGGTACCACGATGCACTCCTAAAGGTAATATGACTGACATTCATCAGTCTTTATTAGGCATAGTGATATATCGCCTTTATCTGTGATGCTGACGCGGACTTTACCGAAAAGTACATCGCCATTTTTTACAGGGTATGGAAGTGATTTATAAAAGAAATGCGCAGTTAACTTATCGCTTTCCAAATCAGAAATTCCACGAAATATGAAGTCTCTTAGGAAGATAGGTTCCTGGTTTACTTGAGCCTGCTTTTGTATCGCGGCCTGAGTTTCTAGCTGTCTAGCATAATCTAACGTCAGCCCTTGAGAACCTTGTTGTGTCTCAATTTGACCTAGTTTCTCATCTTCGACTTCTTTACCTAGAGCTAGTTGCTTTTGTCGATATTCCTGTATTTCAAAATTGGCCTTAGCGATGCGCGCTTCAGCTTCTTTCGTTTGCGCTTCGACTAACCGGCTCGGTAGTGACACACGGTTGTTGATATAACCTATCGCCTCTTCTTTATTTGGAGCCATATCGTAAAAAGCTTTTGCTGTGTCCTTAACAGTTGTAGGACGGGCGGCTGGTGGCGCAGGCTTTGGCAATTCGACCTTATTAACAACCTCAGACGCTTTATCCTTACTTGATAGGACGCTTGCAACGCCTAAATTGTTAATCGCAAAATAAATTACTAACCCTATTAAAATTACAACTAACGCTAAAGTTTTGGGCTGTATTTTTTTTACCATTGGTCTTCTCCGTACATGACAATTGTGTAGTTACCAGAAATCCAACCTTCTGAGGTTTGGTAGTTGCCGGATACTATCGAAATAGGTTTGTTTTTTGCTGCTGCAGTTATCAAAAGCAAGGTATCTAACGGGGCTCTATCGTGAATGATTTGGCCTTTTATTGCTCGCCATTTTTTTGAAGTAGGATCTGGAGATTCAAAATTTGTAAATGTAAGACTTACGTTTGTGCCTAACACTTTCAAATCATCATCGAAGGTCTGATAGAGCGTTCTTAAATTCCACCTTTCTGACTGTGATTCTTTGAACATTGGCGTATTAGCACCCCTAGAGGTGATAATGCTGCCCTGTCTGGTGTAATCCATCAGCATAGCGATACCAAATTTTTTCGAGATAGTATCAACGGTTTTATTTAAATCAGCTGTGTACCCCCCATCATTGATTAAGCGGTAGATGATATCTTGACTCTTAGAGTGCTTAACTTCAGCGACATGCCAACCAGTTAACGTCGCATCAAACGCGCGAAGGTTGTTGTAGTCTTGAGCAATACGATTAGATAATTGAGGGGCTTTCTTTTCAGTAAAAGTACGATAGCTAGCCCATTCATCTTTAACTCGCTTCACCTCAATAGGCTTTTCGAATGCACCACCAACCCAAGCTAGAAGTAAGGCTACGCCGATAACACCACCGACAATTGGTAATAAACGTAATGAGATATTACGCGGCATCACCATTTCACGAATTTTTGAAGATTTGACGAAGCCGTATGCACTCGTTGGCTCTAAAGAATTAAGCCAGCTCGTGTCCAGACTTTCAATTTTTGCATTGGGGAAATCTTTCAAGGCCTCGTTAAAATCTTCTTCACAGCTATAAAAACTGAGCGTACTTTTAACGTCATTACCACGACTTTGAAGATGCTGGGCTTCATCTCGCAGCATGCGTAATTCATCAACGATATCTTGTCTATTTAAGACTTTATCGAGAATAATTTCTCCATCTTGCAAGCAAACAAAGCAGTAGTTTTTCCCTTCAACTTCTGATGTTAGGTGGACTGGTTCGATGTATACGGCTACGCCATTAGGCGACATGTGCCCCTTGACGAAAGCAGCGAAGTCGAAAGCTTTCTTTAAGTGTCGTTGTTCGAAATCAGCGGATGCAATCCACGCCGTAGAATTAATTCGAGTTGCCGATGCATAAATTGCTGAACGCTTATCGAGGTACTTTTCTACCGCACGCACTAAATCACGATCTGACACCTTGGTCCGGATCGGATTAATTACCCACACAATCTCTTTATCTTGTAACTCAATCACGCGCATATCAGTATCTCCGGATATGCGGCGTGATTATGATAATAGTGTTCGTGTACTCTTCTGATACACCATTGTTACCGCCAGCAATTAGGCTACCTGCTACCGAGCTAGAGTATTCAGAACGTTGCTGTATCAGGCCAGACAACATGATTGTATCGCCATCTTTTACAGAGAACTCTTGATGAAAGGCTTTACGTTTTGATTCTGGTGTTTGAATAGTTGATGAGTCAGAAGTCACAGTACCCATTTCAGTCAAGCTAGCAAACTTGTTTGAAATTGTGCCGACAATCATGCCATTGTCTAAATTGATGTTGGCAACTGCATAGAGGTTTAGACCGGTAGTAAGTACACCAGGAATGAGAATATCGGAACTCGAAGTAGTAGTTGATGAACTACCTGATGAAGCCAAATAGGTGTAGTCGTCTCCGTCAATTACCTTTGCCGGCCGGTTGTTTCTTAAGTTAACTTTCGGTTGAATTGAGTAGTATGTGACACCTTGCTCATCTAAAACATTAATGATGGCTTGAGACCCATCCATTTTTCCACCAGCTTGGGTGAAGGAGAATGTGCTTGCAGCACCATCTAACAGGCTCGCTGAAAAGTTGGTAGCGTAATCTATCGTACCTGATCCTACTAAATCATCTGCAATTGCGCTCCAATTTAAACCGCGCTCAGTACCACTCGAATCAATGTAATCAATGATGCGAATGTCGAGGTAAACCATTGCAGTGATTTTTTTATTCTCTTTTTCGATGGCTTCTCGAATTTTTTTGATGTTTTCTGGTAAGTCAGAGACATAAAGTGTTGAGGTCGTGTTCTGAATATGGAATCGGCCCTTATCTGACTTATAGAGGTTGACCACCGAGGTCAGGTCTGCAACGTTATCAATTTCCTTTGCTTCAATATTTACGTAGTTGTCGTCATCTTCAACACCACTGTCTGAAACAACCATATCTATACTTGAACTTGAACCGTACCGGTCTTCGGCAGAACTACTTGAACCACCATTATTTTGTCCACCAATCCGGTAACTACTCAGCCCAGGAATAAAGCTAATGTCTATTGCTGCAGTTTCGAACTGTGACCATGTCACTACATTATCTTCAATAGAGTAATTGAACCCTGTTGCTAGCTTGATTTTTTCCAACGCAGCACCGATTTTGTCAGTGTTGTATATGGAAAATGTAATGTTTTTATCAAGTCCATCTAAGTAGCGAGCGTTAATTTTCTTTTTCTTTTGAAGCAGCGCCATATACTCAACAAGTGTGATTGATGAAAATTGGGTATTCACCTCGTCGAAAAACCAAGCCGGACGGTTTTGTTGATTTAAAGTTAGCTGCGGTACATAGAAATCATCAACTTCAACTATGTTATCTAGTTCGTTTTGCTGAGGTTCTAATTTATAAGCCTCTTCTAGTTCCGTTTTACCTTTATTTTGCAGTTCAGTACCAGCTTCACCGGTAAGTACTTTCATTTGTGAACTGCAACCTGAAACCGCCAGTGCTATGGCAAGAGCTACAATAGATACTTGGTTTTTCATTTACCCAATGCCCCTCGTGGAAGAATTTCTATGACATCATTTCCGTACTTCTTAGCTCCCAAGCCATATGACTTAAGAATTCGGCTTAAAATGTGCTGATATGTTTGCCCTTCTGCGGTGAAATCATTTACCCACTGTAAATTCTCATCAGCAGTCCAGATGAATGTTTGAATTTCGGGAGCATGAATAGACAGGAAAATTTCAACTTGATCCTTCAATCTACCTTGATGGAAATCGAAAATGATTTTTGTAACTTCAGGGGCAGCGACAACAACTGACTCAGCAGGCTCTACCGTTTCTAAAGCAGATTGCGAGGATGGCTTTAAAGCTTTGTTACCACCTTGTGCAATTTCCGAGATTTCTGGTACAAGAGACTCATCTAATGACGGCACAATCTGCTTAATCTTGTTTGGCGATTGATGAGCAACTTCTATTGGTTCATTGGTTTCTTTTGCTTTCTGTTGCACTGCTACTTCTAAAGCAACTGCCGCCTCAAAAGCTTCCTTTTGGTCTTCAACTTGTGAGGCCTTTAAGTCAGCTTTATAAGATGCTAGCTGAGCTTTACATTGGCCCACATAATCAGTGCCAGTAGATTGCGCATGAGCTTGCATAGTCAGCATGTAACATGTGCTTACAACACCCACGAGCATTTGCTTTTTGTACATTTGTCGTCGCCTATTTCATTCGGATATGAACACTTTAACGACCGTAAAAAACGCGGCAACGACTTTCCGGATATGGTGAAATTTAACTAAGCATTTATGAAGGTTAAGGGATTTTAGTTAAAAAAAACGCCATCTACGTGGCGTCTTCCTCAGTTTTGGGTAGGTCAAATTTTCTCTCTAGCCAATCGTAAAACTCAGTCATCCATGAAACCAGTAATTCCCAATCTTGTTGGTATTCTTGCAAGTAACTTTCTGAGGCCTCGACACGCTCCACCCCATCGTAAAACATGTCTCTTGGTTTAACTTTTTTAAGGTACCCTACATTATTCAACGTGAACCCAATCCGCTCTTGATAAGACACTGCTATGTCGAAAACCTGCTTACCGTGATTCATTAATATTTTGACTTCTTCACTCTCCAAGTCTTGCTTAAATAATTTAGCTTTAGCGTCTTCGGGGCTTTTCAAAGATGCTTCATTGCCAAGCTCTAATTCATCTGGAAGAACTGATTTAGGGTTATAAAGCCACTGTGTGAGAATTGTTTCTGCAGGGTTTGCTACAAACGGATGGACTTTAAATGACGGTGCTAATTTTCTAATGATTGAAACCGTTTTTTTAATAACGGTATCTGTCCCTACGGTGTCGACATACATCCGATTTTTTAGTGGATCTAGAACAAGGTTAATTCGTGCTTCATCGGGTGATTTTTTGGATAGTTCTTCACGCTCGATTTTTTCCTTTAATTCGATCACCTCTTGTTCTTCAAGGTCATCAGTAACTACATTTCTTCGCTCTGCTAATAAGCGTTTCGCCTCAACTAACCTTTGCTCTACTTTAAGCTTACTGACTTTTTTTGTCTCACGCGTCACACTGAGAAAGTGGAACCGGTCTACACTATGATAAAGCAAATTAGGGTTGTGATAGCCGGTGACACTCGAAAAACCAATGCTTTCTTTTTGGCTTTGTTTGATGGGGATATGTCGAAGTTGTTTTAGGGATTCTATGTCTAATAGGTTGTGCCATTCATCTTCCGATATATCGATGTTAAAACAACTAATACTTTTGAAAAAACGACTAAACATTTTACCTCCGCGCACACTTTTTAGCGACTTCGTGCATACCTTTATTTACGGCATGAATTCCACGATAATTACAATAAGCTTCAAGTTCTGCTTGAAACAGGTAGTGCGACATAGATTTGGTTGAATCTACTGCGTAATAGCCATGTCTTACAATTTCTTGGCTAATCAATTTATCACCCACAACAATGTCTCCGTACATTGCCTTGCCATCTACTTTTTCAATAATGACACCTAAGCTTTTACCGTCTAGCCAAGCTTTCATCGCGTTACAGGCTTTTCCGTTAACGCCTTTAGCTTCGCCACAATGTTGTTCTCCGTTCTTTTTTAATCCAAGAATATTTAAAGTGATGAACTCTTCATCGCTCAGCGAAACTTCTATGATAGTTGGGGAGACAATCCGCTTAACCTTGCCTACATAGCTGGAAGCACCGAAGGTCACTTGAGAGACCAGGCACAATGCCAGTGTTAGTAAAATACGGTTTCTCATATAGTACCTTCCTCACATTGATAAGATTTTGCGCCAACATCTGCCCACACATTCTTGCTGTAGGCCACCTTTTGTTTCAAAGACTCAGGAATGAGTGTTTCCGTGCCTAACAATGGATAACCTAACTTTTGTTCTATGCAGGATATTGAGGTAATTGTTGATGTGATCGTGTGATTCTCAGAATCGTTAGGGACTAAAAATGCCGCCGCCATATTGATTTCGGGTTGGTATAAGATTTTGTATAAGTGTGTAGGTTTATAGTCATTCTTGACTGTAACTACGCCATTTATTACCAATAACCTTCCTATATTTAGTAGTTTTTCTACTTCTAGCTTATTAAGTTCAAACCAAGCGCCACCATCTCGGTTTTGTGTTTTATCGACGGGAACTCTATTGAGATCATAGTACCGTTCGTGTCTGTTTATTTTGGTAAGAGCTATTGGCGCTAACGCGACAAAATCGAAACCTGTTTTGTGTGCCGCCTCTTCACGATTAAACGTGGAAGGAACAAATTTATCTGAGTTGATGACCAGATTGAAGGGATTGGCACTTTGCTTTTGCGTTGGTGATAACCAGTAACTCACCTGTAAAGGCAGTTCATTAACAGTGCTATATGACAAGTTATAGTCTGTAAAACAGAAGTCTGATGTCGTTTCCGGCGTCAACACCCACTGACTTTTATCTTTCTCGCATCCACTTTCGGCATGAACATAAGAGGTTAGAAGCAGGGTTGTACCTATAAATAATATCTTTTTAAGCATCAATAAAGTCCTCGTATTCTTTGCTCCAAATCTCCCTATGCTCGGCTTTGGTAAATGGGTTCCCAATATCCGTTGTAAGTGACATCTCATGAGCTAACCACGTGATGACTTTCGCTGTTGCTTCGACTTCTAACGCCCCAGATTCAATTGGTTCAGCATATGAGCTTATGTATGAGCTGGCATCTTCCAACTTTGACGGGTACGGGGTTGCTACTTGCGCGACTACAGGTAAAGTCAGGTAATGTAGTTCAGGCCATAGATCATGGCTATCTAGCTTCTCTGTGGCTTTGAAAAAACCACTTGGTGCAACACGTAAACAAACTGAGTTGAAATGCACCGTTATTAATCCGACTTTTGCTTTTTCAAATTCACCGCTGAAAATCTCTTCATGATCATTGAGAACTAAACGATAGCCATCTGAAAATATTTTACGTGCAATGTCATGGTCCAAAATTCGAGAGGCGCACATAACTAAAAAATCATGCTTAAGTTGACCATAGTTAAAAAACAGTGCATCCAAATCGTTGGGGATTTTCTCAATTATTTGTTTCATGAATTACCTCGAATACTTAGGGCTTTCAGCTACAGGCAGCATAATGCAGTTTCGACCTGCATCTTTTGCTCTATATAGCTGTTCGTCCGCTTGGTTAATAACGCGTTCAAATCGTTCACCACACGTGGTTTGCGCAATGCCAAAAGACATTGTTATTTGAACTGAATTAGTTTTGACGTTGCCAGTTCTGTCTAAAGGCGTTCCTGTTTTTCTCTTTGAGCTGCGAACGGCAAAAGGATAATTAGCAATGTCCTGTCGAATGACCTCAACATGTTTGTAGATTTCTTCTGCAGTTTTGCCATCGAATAAAAGACAAAATTCTTCCCCCCCATAGCGATAGGCATTTCCGCCCCCAGCTACTTGCTGGACTTTCTTTGCAACTAGCTTCAGCACTTCATCGCCAGTATCGTGGCCGTACTTATCATTGAAGCGTTTGAAGTGGTCAACGTCGCACATCACTACGGCGAATTGTTTTGATAAGCCTCGCGAGCTGACGTCTAGGGAGCGGCGTGATTCAATCCCAGTTAGTTGGTCAAAATACGCCATTTTATGAGCTTCATTAAAAACAAGAACCAAGAGGCTAATAGCAAACAGAGATAAAATAACGTTAGACGCAGGAGCCCCGATAAGGCCTATGAGCGCCATCGTAAAACCTATGTAGCAGAAGACAGTATTTTCATACGTTGGCGAACGCCATAATTGATAGGCTAATGCTGGACTGCTCAGTGCCATTCCGAGATATAACGTGAATGACATGGTACCTATGTACTTGGTTACGAGCATGTTAACGATAGTTAGTAAGAAGATAATGGCGATAAACGTAGCCATTCTTTCCTTCATAACTGACATTGAAACTCCGCGCTCTGAATCAGAAATGAGATAGACCATTGAAAGCACCATAACTTGCGGTAGTAAGTTTGCGTAGATATTGGTGAGCACGAAATCAGGTAAAGTGAGAGGAAACGCTTGGTAGACTAAGAGTAGAAATGCAGAGAAACAGGCTCTCCCCTGTTTATAATGAAATGATAGCGCCAGCGCTAAGATTGCTAACGTCATATCTAGCCATGGTAATGTGGCAAGCTGTTTAATTAAAGAAGATGGAAAAACCGCGATATACAATGTAATCATCACCATCAATATGAGGCTTATAATCGCCTGATAACGTTTTGATGGTAGCTGCATTAAACAATCCTAAATAAATACTGTTGGTTGCTCGGCACTCTAACTAAGAGCCGTTTTGAATTCCTTCCTTTTCCGGATATGGCTACATTTAGTTTTCGTGTGTGAGTGACACATAGCGATATGATCGAGATGAAAAATATAGAGGAAGTTATATTTTGGAAAAATATAAAACGGGCGGAACCTTAGCTGAGGTAAAAGAGATTTTTCACACCGACTCAACGAATTCTTATAAACTACTGGCTAAGCGACATGTTAGCGGCGCTTGGTTTATTACTTACTTTAAGCCAACTAAAAGGCACGCTTTTATAAGTTGCACTGCATCAGAAAAACCGCGCTTCTTTCGCACTGAGATTGCTTTGTTTAAAGCGCTGTTACAAATATCACCTCTTTTTAAATGCGAGATAGTATGACTTCACATCAACAATTACCCGTTTCTTTATCCGCTTTGTTTTTGGTTATGCAAAACGGCGTTACCGTTGACAATGCTTATAGCTCAATCCCGAACACGGTGAACTACTATCTTGAATTCCTGACTTCAAGAGGTATTGAGGTTAAAGAAAATGACCTTAAAACTCAGGTAGGTGATTACCTTGCCTCACCGAACGCGTTTGTCAGTGCGATTAACACGAAACTCATGCTCATGGAGTCGAGTGAAAAAGAAGAGTTAAAGGTGATGGTTCGACATTTTGAGTCTCTGGGCCACATTCCTGAGAAATATAATGTTGTTCTAACCTCAATTAATCGGTATCTATCGTGAAAGAAGACGATGGTGTAAACGACGGTTTATACAACGACCGTCCTGAACATCCTAGCGTTTCCCACCCAGTTAATTACTTAAAATATATCGGTGATAGAGTTAAACGCCACCGCCTTTCGCTGTCCATCAATGACAGAAGTGAAACCTCATTCGGCTCTAATTTAAAAAAATACTTCGGCAAACCCATTTCACGATCTTCTATACAACGAGCGGAAGAAGGAAGACATAGTACCCAATGGGGCGTCATCGCAGCATACTTCTTCGAAATGGGCGTCTTTCCAGAAATAGTCAAGGTATTGGAACGTGGCCGCACTTCTACTTTGCACACCGCATTGTTGAGTAAAAAAACGGTTCAACTTGAATTAGAGAAGGCCAAGGAAATCGGTGGACAACGTTTGCAAGAACGCGCCAACACCGAGAAGCAAGCAGGAGTAGTCATTAAGTGAAATTCATCCAAGTTTTTCGTTGGGTAAATACCGTTCAACAGTATTTTTGCGCTGGTAATTTGATTAAAGACACGGAACAACGCGTTTCTTTTCATTACGATGATGAATACTTAGTAAAGGCTCCCGCGTCTCTTGACCCCAAAAACCTTAACCTCACGTTACAAAAGGTTTTCACTACACTGGATGGCCAATTACCTGCATTTTTTACTCAGTTCCTGCCTGGTCAGTATGCTTCAACGGTGCTTAGTGAACTTCATGCACCGTGGGATTCTCTGGATGAATTCGATAGGCTTTATTTTATTAGTAAGTACTTTGGGGATCATGGTGCAATACAATTAAATGCCCACGATGATAGACAGGAAAATAGCATGGGGCATTGTGAACAAGACATGGAAATCATTGCAGAGGCTATACAAACTTTTCAGTCAGAAAATCATCGTGTTGTTTTCAACAAACCTTCATTATCAATTTGCGGAGTGCAAGGTACTAGGCCGATGTTCGAATTTGCAGAGCCTGAAACCGGTACCCGCTTCTTTGCGAAGCCAAGCAGTAACCCCAAGTACAACGAAACCCCTATCAGATTTGCAACAAACCTACTTTCAAAAAGTGCACAAATAGATACTGTAAAAACATCTATCAAATCGTTTGGCGAACAAGATATAGCTGTGCAACAAAACTTCAAACATGCTTTTTTTAAAGGTGAAGATACTAACCACGTCATAAAATTTAATGCCGTTCCAATCGATATCTTAATTGAAAACAAGAGAACCCCCACATATGAAGATATCGCTCAGGTCATTAGACAATATAGTGACCAGCCAGAAACCGACTTGTCTCAGCTTCATTTGAGGGCGATTTTTGACGCCTCTATAAACTCTACCCGTAATGAATTAAATAACTTTCACCTGATTGATTTGGGGGTGAACAAATGGCGACTCGCCCCTTCGTTTGCATCTCTCCCTAACCCAGATACGGCGGCAAAATTCTCTACCCCTTTCACCTACCGCCATGCGTCTAGAGCATTATTTACTCCCGATGCTCTCTTTTCCGCCTTTTTAGGGCATACGATTGGTCTTAACAACACCATCATTGAGCATAACTTTGATTTACTACAAAAAACGCTCAGCAACCTTGAACAAATCTTTGCAGACGCTAACCTGCCCAGTTCTATTTCGGAATTTTTTGAATCGGTTTTAGCTCCCCATTCAAATCATTTAATAGAATCGGATGATTTCGGATTTTCGCCCAATACTTAAAATGCTTAGTATATTTTTCGATTGGAAAAATCTGGTAATGAGTAGTAATTGTAAAAACCTATCCCCCTCGAAAGATAAAAGCGATTTTAATCTACGGTGATTGTGTCAGAAGAGATAGCTGAGAAACCCCATGCTCTGCTTTAGTGGTTATATGGGCGAGAACCTTTAAACCCTTCGACATGTGATACAGAAAGCTCGATTTGCTTAGTCGTATTGTCTGTCATAGCAATTCAATGGTCGAAATGCTGACTGCGGTTTTCGACTCTGGTTGTCATAAATCCGATCTCAAAAAGACGATTGGTGTAATAGCCCACGAATATAAAAGTACACTCAATAACAGAGCTTCGGGCAATCAGTTCTCGGCGGTTACTTATCATCTAGGAAACTTCAGCATATAAAGCCAACTTAGAACAGACTGTTCCCCGACAAAAAAACATTACATCAAACAAACAAAAAATTAAAAAACTATTTACATTAAGTAAAACTAATGAGAGATTAAATAATCAACAATAAAACAAGGATGTCATTGTATGAGAAAGTGTTTTTACGCTGCTCTTTTTCTACCCCTCTACTTACATGCGGCAACTGAAAGACAAGTGGTTTTTGTTCATTCTGATATTTTAGGCTCCCCCGTAACCGAAACTGCTCCCGTAACCGAAACCACTCCTGGCAGCGGAAGCACTCCAGCAAGACCAAGTAATGCTACAATTCGCGCAATTTTCACCGGTGTAGTGAGAGTTTCATGGAGCTCAGTAACAGATGCAACTTATTACAAAATTGAGCTCATAAAAGGAAAAAACTGCGGGCAAATTATTTATACCAATACCACATCAAAATTAGTTGCTGATTTTATCCCTCAATCAACCGGTGATTACGCGGCTAGGGTAAGTGCATGCTCAGGTAGTTGCTCATCCGCCGAAACAACCTCATGGGTCAGTGTAAAGGCAGGCTCGTCATCTGCCGATGTATCTTGCACTTTCTAAAACAAAAAGAATGAGAATGAACAACATTTAGGCACTGCATCTTAGTGAACATAAAGTACAAGGCGCCTCCATTGTCGAAAAATAGGGAAATTATGAAAACGTTAATATTCAATAGTCAGCGGACCATACTGACGTCTGCCATGGCTATATTTTCTATTCTAATTGTCAACACAGCCATAGCAAATACACCAAACACTTACGCAGAATTGGATAACTTGAACCGGTACAAAGAGGATATTAATTATGACCTCGTAGGTTTCGAAAAGTTTAACGAATCTATATCCCTTTTCTCAGGAGAGCTATCTGTCGGGAATGTTGACCTAGAAATCCCGGGCAACGGAAGCCTTAACCTCGCGGTTAAGCGCTATTACAAGCAACCTGACTATACGTTTTCTCATTCGTATAAAATGCCGCCCGCAAATAATGCTGACTATTTGTTAGGATCGGGGTGGAATATTCACTTCGGCTACGTTACTGATTACAGGCACTCTAGTAAATCAAGATTTGACCACAATAGGAATTCGGTGGTCAAACCTAGCTCGGGCAAAGAATTCACAAAATGCCACAACATAAATGACCCAATAGTGCTAAATGGTGCAACTTATCATATTGTGACACCCGAAGGGAGACAGGAAGCTTCCCACCCTCATTTAAGTAACGATTGGAGAGTTACAGAGTCTGGATGGAGAGGCGGGTGTGCACAAACTGGTTTTATCTTCTACTCACCAGAAGGCCACAAATATACTTTCGACAAAATTAAATATGAAGCCGAGAATGGAGGTAATAACAAGAGCTATGGTTGGTACGCCAGTAAAATAGAAGATAAGCATGGCAATACATTAACCATCAATTATGCTTCTGGTGAGCGTGCAGTGGTGAGCTATGTAGTGTCTAGTGATAGTCGTCGCTTTGACTTCGGCTATGGAACAGTTAACGGCAAGAAGCGATTAACCAAAATATACAGCGACACCCATGAGGTGACCTACCACTATGACTCATTAGGTAACCTTGAAACTGTCAAACGTAATGGAATACAAATTTGGAGTTACACATACGAATCTTTCCAAGGGTACAGTGCTGGCGACAATAATGTGTTTTTGATTGGCTCGATAACCACAGAAACGCAGGGGCGATATGACTATGAATACTACACTGGAATATCAGGCTTTTCAGGAGAGCATGAACCATTTAAGGTTCATACCAAAACTACATCAGGAAACTTACCTAGCCATTCAATTTCTTATGAATATAAATTTGGAGCCCACTCTGGGGGCTCCTTAGTTAACAACGAACCTGGTGATGTTTACTTTTACATGGGCTCTACTTCAAGTTACAGGAACAACAAACATACCATTGCGAAAGAAAGCGACCGTTGTACGGTTTACGATTACCATTCGGATGGTCAAGGCACTTGGTTATCTGGACAACTGGCTAGAAAGAAAACATACAGTAACAACAGCTGCAGAACGTTACTGGAAACCGAAAACTATCAATACTATCCAGTCAAATTGAGCGACTCCAATGCGCAAAGAGATATCTATGCTTACAAGGCAGGCTATGAAGCCATCATTGTAGACAGAAATATTTATAAAAGTGCACTTAAAGAAAAAGAAATCATTCGTGAAGGTAATAACTATAAAACCGAGTTTGATGATTTCACCCTTTACGGCTCACCCAAAACCTTAATTGAGCATAGCAGTATTGGTAGTTATAGAACCTTAGAGAGCAAGTTTATCAGTCCAGGCTTCGAATATGGCGTCGACTTACTTGAGGAGCAACTGCTTAAAGACTCGAATGGCAATGTTGAAAATACACTCAATTATACTTTTCACCCTGATTACAGTATTAAGACAATAGTACAAAACGGAGTGACCAATACGTTCGATTACCATTCTTCAGGTGATTTAAAGATGATTACCTACAATGGAAGTCAAAGGTACGATTTACTTGAGTCATATTACAGAGGAAGACCTAGAAAAATTACTCAACCATGTCCAATAGCTAATACTTGCAGCACTGCCAATCAAAGCACGAACAACACAGTTGTTATGAAAAGAGAGATAAATTCTGATGGAAGCGTAAAGAGTGTCACTGACTACCGAGGAAATAAGACAACGCTAGGCTATGATGATTTATCGCGGCTTGATAGTGTCGATTATTCTGATACTAAGTGGACTGATGTGAGTATTACTTTCAGCTATGTCACCACTTCCGAAGACTCACTTTCGGGGAGCAGAATAAAAGTAGGCTCACTAAAACAGAGCGTCGCTAAAGGTAATTACAGAAAAGTAACTTATTATGATGGAATGATAAGACCAGTTTATGTGTATAGCAGAGATACAACAGTTTCTGATCGAATTTATCAAGGATTTGAGTACGACGCTGATGGACTTAGTACATTACAAACTTATCCAAGCTCGCTATCTAACAACTGGCAAGGGGTAAGAACGCGCTTCGATGCCCTTCGTAGAGTATTGAGGCAAGAGCACACCGCGGACACCAGTAAAGGCTCTACCTTTTCTTATCTTGATGATTTCATGGTGTCTGAATTGGATGGAGAAGGAAACACAAAGACAACCACATACCTTGAGTACGGTTCTCCTACCTATTCACTTCCTAGAAAAGTGGAGGTGCCCGATAGTGATGATACGTCAATTGCTTACAATGCCATGAATCAGGCAACAACTATCACTCAAGGTTCGACATCAGAAACCCGTATCTATGATAGTAATGCTCGACTTTGTAAGACAATACGCCCAGAAACAGGTATCGATGCATACGCCTATAATTCGAGAAACCAAATTAGTTGGGTTGCTGAAGGAACATTGGGAAGCGCGACAGAATGTGATAGTACAAGTGTCCCGAGTTCACACAAAACAGTTGTAACCTATAACGCATTAAATCTATTGCATAAAGAAAACTTCCCAGACTCATCTCCAGACAGAACATATTACTATGATGAAAGTGGTAACCTTGAACAGCTGAACGCTGGTACGGTTGTTAATTCATATACCTACAATAGCTTGAACTTGCTAGAAAGTGAGACACTATCTGTCAATGGCAAACGTATTGCACCCAGTGGCTCAACACCCTCTTTGGACTATGTATATAATAAACTTGGTAACCTAAGCTCTCTTACTTATCCAGATGGCTATGCAGTAAGTTTTTCCCCTGACGCTCTCGGTAGACCAACTAAAGCCACTCGAACGAAGTCAGGTGAACCTTCGTTCAACTACGCTACTGGCGCAACGTTCTATGCAAATGGACAGATTAATACATTTAATTATGGCAATGGCATCACTCACAAAACGTATCTAACAAGTTATCAAACTCCTCAAAGAATAAGAGACTCTAAAGTCACTTTGATAGTCATGGATTACAAATATACTTATGACAATAATTTTAATATCGATAGCATTACTGATAACTTAGACAGTGGTTATAGTTTAACGAGACTTGATTACGATGGGAGTAACAGGCTTGAAGCCACAATTGGCGGTAATAAAATTGGCAGTAGTACCATTGTTTATGATGGCCTTGGTAACATCGATACTTACACGAGCAAAAATCGAGATCTGAGTTACATCTATGATACTACAAAAAATCGACTCACCTCTGTGTCGGGCTTTCTAGGTAGATACTCATCAATTAATTATGATGGAAGAGGAAATGTCACCAATAATGGCCGCCACTCATTTACATATAACCGAGCCAACCAACTTATTAATGCCAAAGGTACAACAAACTCTTACACCTACGACGGCCATAGCAGACGTGTAAAACAAAAAGACGGGAGCGGTACTTCATACTCATTGTACAGCAAGTCAGGCCAGCTACTTTACCG
>Ga0115012_10000277_pt1 | contig 29382 bp, 27 predicted proteins | sample TroAtlMetagenome_FD_88706 | JGI IMG/M metagenome (GOLD analysis project Ga0115012, IMG submission 88706) | Marine eukaryotic phytoplankton communities from Atlantic Ocean - Tropical Atlantic ANT10 Metagenome | ecosystem: Environmental > Aquatic > Marine > Oceanic | place: Tropical Atlantic...
AAGCAGAAAACTTCCTTCTAATAAAAGTTGAAGCTCCGACATGAACACATGCGCATAGACCTAACATTAAACCAGTTGAATGATACAAGGGCAGACAGTTATACATACAATCATCATGATTTAATCTATACCCAGCTCTAGTAATGTTAGTTGATGCAGCTATAATTTTTGTATTAGGAAATAATGCTGCTTTAGGAACACCTGTTGTTCCAGATGTAAATATGAAGAATGCAGTATCTTTCGCAGTTACTAGATTTGTTTCTTGAAGGTTATCTTTTTTGGAACTATCAAGTAAAACATCTAAATCAGAAGCCCAATCAGGACATTCACCACCAACATCTTTAACCCAATAGATATCTTCTTTGTTTTTTATATTAATTTCATCAAGCACACCCTCTAAAGGATCTGATAACTCATCACCAACGATACATTTTTTTGAGTCTGATGAATTGATACAATGAATTAAAGGCGCACCTGTGAGACTGGTATTAATCAATACTCCTATAGCTCCAATTTTATTTAATGCTAGCAAGCTAATAACATAATTTGGCCTATTTTCCATAAACAAAACCACGCGGTCACTATGACCAATACCATCATTTACTAATCTGTTTGCAAGAATATTCGCAGCTTCATTAGTTTCAGAGTATGTCCATTTCTCATCCTCAAAGTACATGAAATCATTTGATCCATATTCATCAGTAGTTTTCTGAAATGTATGTGCTAGAGATGCATTATCATCTGGGTCTGGCCATTTATATTTTAAAAGAGGAATTATGTATTTTAATTCACCAACTACTCTGAAAAATTCTTTAATTTTTTTGAACATTTTATTAATCAAATATATATATTTTTTTTATATTATAATCTTCTCAAACTTTTTTATATAGGATAAATGAAATATGAATAATTTTGATTTTGTGATTTATGGGGCAACCGGATTTACAGGCAAACTTGTAGTTGAATATGCTTTAAAAAAATATTCTGATGATGAAATTTCATGGGCAATTGCAGGAAGAAATCTTAATAAACTAAATGATCTAAAAGACAAACTCAATCTTCCAGATAAAGTTGGAATTTTTGAAGTAGATAGTGAAGATCAATCTTCAATTGATGCATTGGTTGAAAATACAAAATGCGTTTTAACTACTGTAGGGCCATATCAATTGTATGGAGATAAAATTATTAGAACATGTATATCTTCTGGGACTGACTATGTTGATTTATGTGGCGAGCCTGGATGGATGCATAAAATAATCAATGAATGCTCTGATGATGCATCAAAATCTGGAGCAAGAGTTATATTCTCTTGTGGTTTTGATAGTATCCCATTTGATCTAGGGGTTCTTTTTGTTCAAGAAAAAACGATGGAAAAATTTAGTAGATATGCTCCATCTGTTAGAGGAAGAGTTAGGGCTATGAATGGTGAATTTTCTGGTGGCACTGCAGCATCCATGAAAGCTACCATGGCATCTTTAAGCCAAAATCCAGAACTCTTGAATGTGCTAATTAATCCACATGCTTTGTGTGAAGGATTTCAAGGAATACAACAAGAAGATGATACAAAACCAAAGTATGATGAAGATTTACAAACATGGGTGGCACCATTTTTTATGGCTCCAATAAATACAAAAAATATTCATCGATCTAATGCATTAATGGGCCATAAATATGGAGAGTCTTTTATGTACAACGAAATGTGGATTTCTGGACCAGGTGACGAAGGTAAAGCTATTGCCGATATGATTGCAGACACAAACCCTATTGCTGGCGATGATGCGCCAAAGCCAGGAGAGGGGCCTTCAAGGGAAAAAAGAGAAAATGGAAACTATGATATTTTGTTTTGTGCTGATGTAGATGAAGAGATTATCAAGATTTCTGTTACTGGAGATATGGATCCAGGTTATGGATCAACTTCTAAAATGATTACAGAAAGTGCTATCTGTTTAATAAAAGATGTGCCAGATTTAGAAGGGGGAATCTATACACCAGCTTCATCATTAGGCACAAAATTAATAAGAAGACTTGAAGCAAATGCAGGACTTACATTTAAGATTGAATAATTTATAAGTCACCTTTTTCTCTTAGCTCTGCTCTTATTTTTGTAGCGCTTATTGATGATATCTTTTCATCAAAAGTTTCTTCTTCAAATATATAACCAACCCCTCTGCCATAGGTTATATTAGTTATATTTGGAACAAGCATTATTTCATATTCCAAACCTCTTTTGTAACCATCATTTAAAAGATTTTCTTCAATATTTTTGCAAACATCATCCCAGCAGAAAGGGTTATCTTCTTGCCCATCACCTCCAGATGAGCCTTGAACATCTCTAACTTGGATAATAACTTGACCAGTTTTTTCTAAACATCTTTTAAAAAGTTCCTGATGTCCCTTATGCCAAGGTTGCCATCTTCCAAGCATTTGAACTGTAGGTTTTTTCCAATCAAACATTTTTTAAAATCTCTCTTGCTAATATTTTATGATTTTCATCATTCATTTCAGTAATTCTATAGTCTGCACCTAAAGGCTCTTCAAACATTTTATTAGTATCCTCATATCTACCTGATTCGATTGTATTCATCCATATAGTGACATCAGGATTAAAGTTTGTTTTAGTTTCTTTTGTAGGACAGACAAAATCACAAATAACAATTCTTCCATGTTTTTTTTCGAAGTCAGCTAGATTTTTCATTCTAAGGCTCTGCCTAATTCTACCTTGTGGTGAAAAATCCCAATCATTTGCCATTTCTCTTACAATATCTGCGTTATACCAAGCAGCATTAAGAAGGGGCTGCATTCTTTTTGCTAGATATGTTTTACCGCTTCCTGGAAGTCCCATTATTAAAATTTTCATTATCTTATTTTTGTAATACTAAAAATTTCGTTTTTAAATTGTATTTCACCAGCATTATCTATAGCTTTTTTAACTTTATTGTGTAATCTACTATTTTTTTCTAGAGACTGTATATCTTTGTCTGGGATTTGTCCAACGTAAAGAATATTTGCCCATTTTGCATCAGTATTATGCCCAAATAATTCTGTTACAGTTTGATCAGGCGCCTTTTTAAAATTAAAAAAATAGCTCAATGGCTTTGCATATTTATATTTGTTATCTTTAACTAATGGATTATCCTTCAGATAGTCAATAATATCCTTTGCATCATTAGGAAAAGCTTCTTTGTTTTTAAATGCCAACTTAAGAATATTCTGAATTGATTCGCCTCCAGATGAATGCGTAACTATAAGTTTCCCAGATTTATTCAACAAGCGCATCAAAGGACCAATAACATTATTAACTTTAACAGCTACTGATGCTGCTGCTCTATATGCTTGTGAAGCAATAATTAGATCATAGTTATTATTTTTATAATCATTTTTTATAAACTGTTTAAAATGTTTTTGATGATCTTCTCTATAAACTCGAACTATGCAAGGGTTTGAGTAGGATGTCCTGCTTTTCCCATCTATTTCTATACCCCAATTTTTCTTAATAAAATTTCCAAGAACATTCCCAGTAATTTGTGAATGGAAATCAAATGAATTATCGCTCTTTAGAATCATATTAAATTCTTTAACTTTTTTATTTTTAACTTTTGCTGAGTTCTCAATTAACCCCAATTCAGCAAACTTAACATTTGTCATGGTAACCATTAGGTTAGGGTGCTCAACAAACCTATCAGGCATTTTTTCTAAAGTATTTTTTAAGTCTTCATAACTTATCTCTTTACCAGTAATAAGAAGTGAGGTGTATGGATGATATCGATGAAAGCTTTTTATAACATTTGATTTTATTGTTCCATCCCCTGTGCCTGCATCAAGTATTCTCAGATAAGATTTATTTTGTGAAAGGCCTGCAATATGAGGATAGAGTTTTTGCGAAATAGCTTTTTTTTCACTTGTATTTTGGATAAAAGACAGATATTTAAGCCTGTCATCAAAGAATCTTTTTTTTCCCATTTCTACCCCTATAAACTTATATAGATAATAATCTAAATAACGAAATAATGCATTTACTCATTAGATATTTTCAGATTAAAATGGCATTAAATTAACCATAAGGAGAACTCATGTCGGAATCAAAATTGCCTTTGATGATTGGTATTGGAACACGTATTAGAAAATCTCCTTACTATGAATCAGATTTAAAGTACGGCGTAACAGGGTTTACAGTTTATAATAAGATGTACCTACCAACTGGTTTTTCTGGCCCAGAAAAAGAATATGAGAGTCTAATTAACGATGTAACTTTTGGTGATTTTGCTGCTGAAAGGCAAATAGAAATTAATGGCCCTGATGCTCATAAATTTGTATGTTATGTACAGCCAAGAAATTTAGAAAAATGCGCAATAGGATCATGTAAATATATCTTATTAACTGATACTAACGGTGGAATAGTAAATGATGCATGCTTGTTAAGATTGGAAGAAGATAAATTTTGGATTTCTCCAGGTGACGGTGATGTCATTTTATGGTTGCAAGGCATAGCTATAAATTCTGGAATGGATGTTACTATTCACGAACCCGATGTATCTCCATTGCAAATCAGTGGACCTAAGTCAGGCAGGCTTATCCAGAAAATTTTTAATGGCGAGCACGATGATTTGGGTTATTACAAAGCTAGGCAAACAGATTTAAATGGTATTCCAATGGTGATAGCTAGAACTGGTTGGAGTGGTGAATTAAGTTATGAATTATATTTACAAGATAGAAAATTAGGAAACCAGCTTTTTGAATTAGTGAATGATGCCGCAGAGGAATTTAATGGAAGGGTAATAGCGCCAAATATTATAAGAACTATTGAAGGTGGATTATTATCCTATGGGGGTGATTTTGGTAGAGAGCATAATCCCTTCACAATTGGACTGGGTAGACTTGTTGATCTTGATCAGGAGAATGATTTCATTGGCAAGGAAGCTCTTAAAGTTATTAAAGAAAAGGGAGTAACAGAAAAATTAGTAGGCATAGAGTTGGAGGGAGATCCAATCATAAAGGCCCCAGAGAATTTTTGGCCAGTTATTGATTCTGATAATAAAAAAATTGGTCGAGTCTCAAGAGCATTTTTTTCACCTAGACTGAAAAAGAATATTGGATTGGCAATTGTTGATATTGATTATGCTGCTGAAGAAACAAGGTTTTATGTTGCAACACCAAATGGAGATTTAGAATCATTGGTTGTTTCTATGCCATGGTTTGAGGCCGATAAAGATACACACCTAGATTAAATATGTATATTAAATACAATCTATTACTTTTATTTTTTACTTTATCTATGAGTGCATATTCTAATATTTCAAATAATCCATCTAATTGGTATGTTGTTACTGATCAAGTAATGGGTGGTAAATCAGAATTAGAGGTAGATGTTGATAATGGTGTTTTTAGCCTAAGAGGTTATGTAACTACAATAAACAATGGTGGATTTGTACGAATGGCACATCGACCAAAAAATGTTGATAAAGAGATTAAAGGTATTCGTTTTATGGCAAAAGGTAACAATGAAGCATATGAAATTCATGTAACCATGCAAGGTTTAAGGATGCCGCCTTGGGCTTATCATAGTTCAAGCTTTAATGTTAATTCTGAATGGAAGATATTTGAAATTAATTTTTCTGATTTTGAAAAAAAATCAGGTATATCTGCAAAACTCCGCCCTAATAATATAAGAGATATTAGTTTTGCAGGATATGGAAGAGACTTTGATGTTGATCTTCAAGTTAAAGAAATAAGTCTATATTAGAAATGTTTTCATCTATGGATAAGCTTTTTATGGAAAGAGCCATTGAATTAGCTAGAGAATCTTTTGATGCGGGAGAAGTTCCAGTAGGTGCCGTTATAGTTCGGAATGGAAAAATTATAGGTGAAGGAAAAAATAAAGTAATTTTTGATAACGACGTGACTTCACATGCAGAAATAAATGCAATAAGAGAGGCATCAAGAAGCATTAAAAATTATAGACTTAATGAATGCTCTATGTATGTAACACTGGAGCCATGTCATATGTGTGCAAAAGCTGCAGTAGACGCAAGAATGAGTTCTATAATCTTTGCAGCATCAGAGCCAAAAACAGGAAGTCTAATTTCAATAGATAATTTTTTTGACAAAAAAGAACTGAATCATAAACCTAAATATCTACATGGTTTATTAAAAGAGGAGAGTTCTAAGCTGTTGAAAGATTTCTTTAGATTGAGAAGATAGATATATCTTTTTTCATCGTGGTATGAGGAATGCCAGTATCTGAACCATTATATTTCTTTACAGTTTTATATCCTGAAATTCTATAAAAATCTATAGCATGATCTCTAGCATTAAGAACTATTCTTTTAGCATGATTTTTTTTAGCATTTTTCTCAAGCAATTTAAGAACTTGTTTCCCTAAACCATTGCCTTGAAGATTTTTTGCGACAGCCATATATCTAATCTGGGCTTCGTCTTTATTATTAAAATGTAGTCTACCGCATGCGATAATTTTTTTATCTTTAACACCTATTAAATGGAATGCTGATTCTTCAAATTCATCTTTAAGGGAGTTTATATCTTTTCCAATTGGTTTTCGAAGAATCTCCCATCTAAATAAATCATATTCTTTATATTCTTTAGAATTTGCTGGTGTTTTAAATACTATCTCATTCATTAAGATCTAGCCATATAGGACAATGGTCAGAAGGTTTTTCCATTGCGCGAGTATCATGATCGATACCAACGTCATTTATAGAATCTTTAAGGTTTTCTGACAACATAATATGATCTATTCTTAATCCTCTTTTTGGATTTTGATCAAACATTCTAGATCTATAATCAAACCAAGAATATGTTTTTGAATCATTTGGATATATGATTCTCCAAGTATCAACAAACCCTAAATCTTTTATGCTATTCCACATTTCTCTTTCCTGTGGTTGAAAAGATGTTTTACCTTCCCTCAACCATCTTTTTGCATTCTCTTCGCCTATACCAATATCGATATCTTGAGGAGATACATTAAAATCTCCCATAATAATAAGATTGGAAGAATTCTTCTTAAGATTAATTATATGATCTTTAAGATCTTGATAATATTTAATCTTTTTAGGAAATTTTGTTTCATGCTTTATATTTTCCCCCTGAGGAAAATAACCATTCATAATTACCAATTCATCATTACCATATTTAAAAGTTGATTGAATAAACCTTTTTTGATCATCTTCAGTATCATTTTTAAATCCTTTTACGGTACTTAGTGGTTTCGATTTGCTTAGGATAGCTACCCCATAGTGACCTTTTTGACCATGATATTCAACATGATAGCCAATATCATTAATCACCTCTAAAGGGAAATCTGGATCATTTACTTTGGTCTCCTGCAGCCCGATGACATCAGGATCAATAGTGTCTCTCAAGTGTTCAATTTGATGAGGTCTTGCACGAATACTATTGATGTTAAAAGATACCACTTTCATATTTATTTTAGAGAAGATAGCATAGTTTTTTTACTTAAGTTTAAGAAATCATTCATGATGTTTGTTGACTCTATTAATTGATAATCATTTTTGAGGTTGATCGAGTTATTATCAATATCTTCTTGTTGATTATATTCTTCAAGTTCGTCATAAGACATGAATATATTTAAATCTAATCCGAGTCTTCTCTCATTTTCAATCTCAAGAAGCCAATTTTTTCGTAATTCTTTTTGTGTTTTTCTTTCATCTAAATTCAAACTTAAGAATTTTTTGTCTTTGTTAAGGTCATATCTATTTCTAACTTTTTTAAGGTAGTTTAGGTTTGGTTCTTCGCTTAATCTATATTCAAATTCCATTATTACCGCACTAATTAATTCATAATTCATCTTAAATTTTTTATGTCTATAAGGTTTTATTTCATCCCATGCAAGAGCTGTAGGGTATGAGCTCTCACCAACAGTATTAATATCCCAAGTAGTAGGCAGCTCTATATCGGGAACCACGCCTTTATTTTGAGTGCTCATTCCATTAACTCTATAGTATTTTGATTCAGTAATTTTAATCTGTCCTTCAGAAAGATTTTCTAGGCTTTGAACTGTGCCTTTACCAAATGTTCTTTGGCCTACCACTATTCCTCTTCGATAGTCTTGGAGAGCTCCAGCAACTATTTCTGATGCTGATGCAGAATATCTATTTACTAGAACAATTACTGGCTTATTCCATACTTGAACATCTCCGTTATTGCCCAAAGGTTGAATGAAGCCTCTTTTTGGTTTCACTTGGACAGTAGGACCAGAAGAAACAAATAGGCCAATAATCTTATTAGCTTCAATTAAAGCACCGCCTCCATTATTTCTTAAATCTAATATTACGGCATCAACTTCAGATGCATTGAAAACTTCAAGTATATTTTTTACATCTTTACTACTGCTTCTGAAATCTTCATTTCTTTTTTGATAACCATCAAAATCTATATAAAAGGATGGCAGGTCTATAATTCCAATTTTATTATCATCTATATCAATTATTTTTGATTTTGCTGCTCTATCCTCTAATTTAATTTCTTCTCTTTCCAAAGTAATTAATTTTCTAGAATCAGTTTCGGAGTTGAATGAAATAAACTCTATTTCAACTTTAGAGCCAATATCGCCCCTGATTAAATCAACAACTTCATCTATTCTCCACCCAACAACGTCCACAAATTCTTCAGCATTTTCTTGTCTTATTTTTGCAATTCTATCTTCCGGTTTTATTTTCCCTGATTTTTCTGCAGGCCCACCAGGAACCATACTAATTATTTTTGTATAGTCATCTTCAACTCCAAGTAAAGCTCCTATACCACTTAGCTTTAAACTCATATTCACGTCAAAATCCTCGGCCGATCTTGGAGATAGATATGATGAATGTGGATCAAATAAATTACTTAAAGTATTTATAGCTAATGAAAAGATATCTTCTTCTTTTTGTTGACCAATTCTTCTTATTCTATTTTTATATCTTTTTATTAAATCCTCATTAGGTTTAGAGCTAGATGAATCTGAAGTTTTTGCGATTAATAAATCATTTTTGGTTTCTAATCGCCATATTTTTTCTAGGTCACTCCCCGCTAGAGCCCATTTATTATCTTCATAAAAAATATCTAAGTACTCATCCTTATTAAAATCGAAGTTATCATTTTCCACTAGCTCAATTTGAAATTTAGAAAATTTTATTATTTTTTCAAAATATAGATTTATTAAGTCATATGCTAGCTCAATATCAAAATCTCCATCACCTTTCAATTTTGATTGCTCTAAAAATTTATTTACTTCATCAGCAGTGAAATAATTTTTATTCTTATCTAGTTTTTTTAATACTGCTTTAATATATCTTTCATTAAAATTGGTTTTATCTTTATTTTTAACGAAGTGACCCTTCTCTAATTTTAAATATATCTCTTTACTTAAATCTTTTTTATTTTCGCTCAACTCAATTGGCTCATAATCATAAGCTGAAACATTAATTGTAAAAATAAAGATTAAGAAATATAAATATTTCATATATCCTATAATCCTTGCACTTTTGCAGCTTCTTTTCTAACTATCTCAGGTGATCCTAAAATATGTCTATTAAGGCCTATTCTTTTGAACCAGTAGTGCAAGCCCAACAGATCAGTAAATCCCATTCCTCCATGAACTTCGGTTGCTTTTTTTGAGACCATTTTTGATACTTCAGAAATATGTGACTTTGCATGACATGCCATTAATCTAGAATCTGTTTCATCATTATCAAAGCTATGAGCTGCATGCCATACAAGCGAAAAACATGGCTCTAATTCAGCAGTCATTTCTGCACACATATGCTTAACAGCTTGAAAACTCCCAATTACTCTATTAAATTGTTTTCTCTCTTTAGAATATTCAACTGCTTTATCAATCATTGTTTGGGAAGCTCCTACTGAATCAGCTGATATAACAATCCTGCCTGCATCAATAGATTTATCAATAGCTTTGGTAGAATTTTTTGTATCTTCTAATATTTCAATAGGAGTATTATTAAAGCACATTTCTTTATATGTTCTTGTCTTATCAACAGTTGTTAAGTCTATAGTGTCTACGCCTTTTGAATCTAGAGAAACAATTCCAATTTTACCAGCATTATCACAAAGTAATACATGAGTAGCATAGTCAGAATCTAAAACAAATAAGGTTTTACCATTTACTTTATTTTTTGAGAAAGTTATACCGCTAGAGTTTCTCGAGCCAAAGTATTCTGAGAACCCAATTCCAAAGTTTATAGAATTATTAGACATTCCTTCAAATAAGTTATTTTTTTGTTTTCCACTAGCTCCATGCCTTATTGCAATTGGAGCCATAACATAGGGACCAATAAATGGAAGTGTTGCTATGCTGGAACCAAGACTCTGACTTATTGCTGTTGCAAATAATAAATCTAAACCTAGGCCGCCATTCTCTTCTGGAACTAAAATATTGTTAATACCTAAATTTACTAAACCTTGATGAAGTTGATCTTTAATTTCAGAACTATTACCCCCAACTATCTTTTTAACGACATCTAAAGGAGCTTGATCTTCTAAAAACTTTTTTACATTATCTTGGAAAAAAATCTGGTCTTCTGATAATCCAAAATACATATTAAGCTCCTTGTTGAACTTTTGGTTCTTTTGGCATTCCAAGACCTCTCTCAGAAATAATATTTTTTTGTATTTGGCTTGTCCCACCACCAATTATCAATCCTAAAAAATACATATATCCTATTTGCCATGAACCTCCATCTCTTAAATTTGGACTGTTCTCATATAATGTTCCTAATTCACCCATAATATCTATTGCAAAGCCTTCAAGCTCGTGTCTTAATTCAGTTCCAATTAGTTTTTGCAACATTCTTGCAATTTTTACATCTTGATTTTTGTTTAATTTTGCTGATAAAACTCTTAGTGAGTTAGATTGGAACGCAATTACTTTGCCTTGAATTTTCATAAGTTTATCTCTGTAGACTGGATTATCAATAGCTTTTTCACCGTTTATGGTTTCACATTTCATTCGTTCAATGAGAGAATTTAATCTATTCATCATTGCATTTGGATCAGAAAGTGAACCTCTTTCATGCCCTAGTGTCGCATTTGCTACAGCCCAGCCTTCACCACGCTTTCCAACAATATTATCTTCTGGAATTGTTACATCTGTAAAAAATACTTCATTGAATCCAGCATTAAGAGTCATATCAACCAAAGGTCTAATTTCAATTCCGGGAGTATCCATTGGAATTAATAGATAACTTATTCCGGCATGTTTAGATGCTTCAGGCTCAGTCCTAACTAAACAAAACATCATTTGTGAAAACTGCGCAGTACTTGTCCAAATTTTTTGACCATTAATAACCCAATTACCATCAATTAACTCACCTTTAGTTTGTAGGCTTGCAAGATCACTTCCAGCATTAGGTTCAGAATATCCTTGGCACCAAATTATTTCACCATGTAATGTCGGTTTAATATATTGTTGTTTTTGTTTTTCTGTTCCAAGTTCAAGAAGAGTAGGCACTAACATATCTATTCCCTGTCCACCCATTGGAGGTGGAATTTTTGCTTTTGCAAATTCTTGAGCAATTATCCTGCTTTTAATAATGTCACTTTCACCGCCATAGCCCCCATATTCTTTAGGAATTGATCTCGCAAAGTAACCTTTTTTTATTAATTTTTTTTGCCAATCCGATCTTTTCATTTTAACTTCACCAGACTTGAAAGCTCCTGATAAAGGAACCTTAGATGAATCAGAAAAATGAACACCTGAATACTTTTTGCAGAATTTTTTTACTTCGTTCTTAAAATCTTTATATTCAGATCCAAAACTTAAATCCATAATATCTCCTGGTTAGTCCCATTTTGGTTTTCTCTTCTCAAGAAAAGCAGCTATTCCTTCTTTAGCATCTTTTCCCTCAAAGCATTTTGCTATTTGTTCTTTTAAGTATGGAAGCGCCTCATCAAAGCTTTTTGCATCTTGTTTTTCATATGCTTCAAGGCCAAATTGCATTGTTTCTGGTGCCAATCCTGCAAGTTCTTTTGCTAGTTTATCAACTTTTTCATTAAGTTCTTCTTTTTTAACAGACTTGTTTATTAAACCCCAATCTTTCGCTTTTTTTGAATCAATAGACTTTCCTCTCATTATAAAATCAAGTCCTGCTCTTTTGGGCATTACTCTAAACAGACCTGCCATAACCATAAATGGCCATAACCCTCTATGGATTTCTGGCGCTGAAAAAGTTGCTTCATTAATTGCAATCGCATGAGTTGAGTTAGTTACAAGCAAAAGGGCGCCAGCAAGAACAGGTCCTTGAATTTTACATATGACTGGTTTGTATAGATGCCTTAGCGATAGACTAATATCATCAGCATTATCTAATTTTGGAACATTCGATTCAGATTTAGTTCTTGATAAATCTGCACCTGCACAAAAAATGTCACCCTTTGCTGCAAACACAACCACTCTAATATTTTTTTCTTGTTTTGCATAAGCTAAGGCATAATTAATTTCATTCAACATTACATTATTTAAAGCATTCTTTTTTTCGGGCCTGTTTAGAGTTATCGTCATAATATTATTTTCTATACCGAGTTCTGTTGCCCTAAACTTTAAACCTTTTAAGGATAATTTTTTCATCTTATGAATCTCCAATAATGCTTTGTGGAACTTTTATTTTTTTTACTCTTAAATACTCACCCAAAGATTTAGCTTGAGCATCTTTCCTATCATTAGAAGAGACACCATCTTGTAATATGTCATGAATATAGAAATTAAGTGAGTATATGTTTGAAAGTTCGTATCTTTCAATTTTAAATTCTTTAAGATCTGGTAATAATTCTTTAAGTTTATTTACAGTTAAAAAATTATAAAGAAATGCAAAGGAATTAGAGTTCTTAGCCCAAATACCTAGATTTGCACAGCCGCCTTTATCGCCAGATCTAGTTCCATAAAGGTCACCAAAATATATATCTTTTTCATTTTCTATTTCAACATTTTCTATTTTAATAGGTTCTTTTTGATAATAAATTTCTTCAAATTCTAACTGGCTTGTAGGTATAATTTCTATTTCATCTCCATCAATATGAACTTTTTCTTTAATATGTTTACTATCTACAAGAGCTGGCCAATAAACAATGACCGGACCGCTAGACTTAACCCCACCTTGTGCAAAGAATCCAGGTATATTTGCTAACGCTAATTCAATTATTTTTGCACTAAAAAGTCTGCCAACTAGATTTTGATCTTTGGATTTCACTGAAAGTAAAAGTGAGGCCATTGCTTCTTCGTTGCTTGAAGGGTTATCTTTATCTGTTCTATGTAGCTGAATTGAAACATCATCAAATTGATCCTTGCCTCCTACAGAATTGAATAGGGCATTAGTAAATACTTTAGCTTTATCTTCAATATCTAAACCTGTAAGAATGATCTCCATTCCATTTCTAAAACCTCCAGCAAGATTAATGCATACTTTATGTTTATTTGGTGGAGAACTGCCCCTGCAACCAGTTATAAATACTTTATCCTTTTCAATTTCTTCAATTTTGAGTGTATCAAAATGAGCTACGACATCTGGGTTTATATATGCCGGTGAGCTTATTTCATATAAAAGTTGCGCAGTTACAGTTCCTACAGATACCAAGCCACCTGTATTTGAATGTTTAGTAATATTAAAACTACCATCCTCAAAAATTTCAGCAATCGGATAGCCAACATTATCAAAACTAGGAACTTCTTTGAAGAAAGAATAATTTCCACCAGTGGCTTGGCAACCACATTCAATAATATGTCCTGCAGCAAGCGCACCGGCTAATGCATCATAGTTATCTCTTTTCCAATTAAATTTCCAAGCAGCAGGACCAATCACCACTGCAGCATCAGTTACTCTTGGGCAAACAACAATATCAGCACTTTTATCAAGAGCTTCTTTTATGCCCCAAGCACCTAGATATACATTCGCTGTTAAAGGAGAAAAACCTGAATCATTTAGTTTTATATTTTTATCAATATTTATGAAATTTTCTCCAGATTCTGTTAAATCAGAAATTTTTGGCATTAAATCATCGCCACTTATATAGGCTACTTTCATGTCTAATGATTGCTCTTCTAATATTTTTTCAATTTCTAATGCCATTGATTTAGGGTTTAAACCACCGGCATTGGTAACAATTTTGATATTTTTTTCTTTGCAAGACATAGCAATTTCTTTAATTTGTTTTAGAAAGGTACCAACGTAGCCTTTGTCCTCACCTCTTTGCATTTTTTGACCAAAAAGAATTGCCATTGTTAATTCAGCAAGATAATCTCCAGTAAGCACATCAATAGGACCACCATCTACTAAATCTTTTGCTGCAGATAATTTATCACCATAGTAGCCACTACAGTTTGCAATTCTTATAAAATCTTCTTTCATTAGTTTTCTAATTTAATCCCATTTAAAATAATTCTTGTAATTGAGTTAGCAGATTCCTCAGGAGTTAAGTCAATCGATTTTTTATTATCTTCCTTAAAAAATTCCCTTCCAATACCTCCCAAAAGAATAGACAAAGCTTTGACATCAACTGATTTGATCTCTTTTTTTGCAATAGCCTCTTCTAAAAGCTTTGTAATATAACTTTTAATAAAGTTTTCATGGTAATCTGCAGTTTTCTTTGAGCCATTAATTTTTTCCATGTCTTTTAGAAATCTATCAAACTTTGGCCCTACAGCTTGATTAACAATAAAAAGATATTTCTCTAATTTTTTTATTGGCGAATCAATTTCTGAGACAGAATCCATTGCATATTTACCTAATTTTTTAAGGATATTATCCATTGTCATTAAAATTAATTGGTCTCTACTAGGTGCAATTTCATATAGAGTTCTCAAAGAAATTTTTAATTTCTTTGCAATTTCAGACATAGTTATTTCGGGGACACCCTGTTCTAGTAACTCCTCAAGAGCATCTATAATTTCATAGTGTCTCTTTGTATATATTTTTGAGTTTTTGTTATGGAATGAATTCTTTTTATATTCAATATTTTCCATATAATGCCTATTTCACCACCATTAACAAAGCACCATTTTCTACCTGATCATTTAATGAAATCAAAAGTTCAGAAACTGTTCCGTCTTCAGTAGCCTTTATAGAATGCTCCATTTTCATTGCTTCAATAATAACCAAGGTATCTCCAGTTTTAACCTTTTTACCTTTTTTTACTTTAATATCAATTACTTTTCCAGGCATTGGTGCAACAAGACCACCTTGAATAATTTCTGAACCTGGTATGTTAAATCTCGGCTTAACTTTTAGCATAACATCGCCAAAAGGCATGTGGACCAAAATATTGTTATCCGATAATGTGATACGGGAATAATGCCTTTTACCATCAAAAATTAAATCAATGCCTTTTGAATCATCTGAATAGATAAAAGCTTCTTTATTTGTAGAAAAGATAAATTTATGATTTCGTTGTTTTTTATATTTAACATCGAACTCTTTGTCTTCAAATTCAAAAGTTATTATTTGATTTGGAAGCCTTCCATTTGTCCAACCTGAGGGCATAAACTTAGCTACATTAGAATTATTTCTATTTTGTTGCTGTATCCACATTGCTGCAATAACCATAACGTGTTCAATTTCTGTTTCATCAATTTCAAGTCCTCGGCATGGATCAACTCTTTCAATAAAATCAGAGGTAGTATCACCATCTAGAAACTCTTTAGTTTTTAGACAATTAATTAAGAAGTCTCTGTTTGTTTTAATTCCTCCAATGTGAGCAGATTGAAGAGCTTTAGCTAATTTACTAGCTGCATCAGTTCTGGTTGGGGCATATGAGATTATTTTTGCAAGCATTGGATCAAAATCTGTTCCAACAACCGTTCCAGTCTTTACACCAGTATCCCATCTAGCCTCAGCAGAATTATTTTTTTCAAATGCTAATAAAGTTCCAATCTCTGGGAGAAAGTTGTTAGCTGGATCTTCTGCATAAAGCCTTGCCTCAATTGAAGATCCTTGCCATGAAATATCTTCTTGAGAGAATTTAAGAGACTCACCTCTAGCTATTTTGAGTTGTTCACTTACAAGATCTATTCCTGTTACTTCCTCAGTAACCGGATGTTCTACCTGAAGTCTTGTATTGACTTCTAAAAACCAAAATTCTTCAGTTTTATCATCAAATAAAAATTCAACAGTTCCGGCTGATTCATATCTAATTTGTTTTGCCAGTTTTACTGCCGCTTCACCCATCTTATGCCTAGTTTCTTTAGATATTCTTGGTGAAGGAGATTCTTCAATTATTTTTTGATACCTTCTTTGTATTGAGCATTCTCTTTCGCCTAAGTGAACTATATTTCCTGCAGAATCGCCTAAAATTTGAATTTCAATGTGTCTTGATTTTTCGACATATCTTTCAATAAAAATCCTTTCATCATTAAACCCACTTTTTGCTTCTCTTTTAGCACTTACTATTGATTCTTTAAGATCTTTTTCTTTATTCACAATTCTCATTCCTTTTCCACCACCACCAGCAGCAGCTTTAATAAGAATAGGAAATCCAATTTTCTTTGCTTCGGTTAGTTTTGATGTCATTGGCAGGGTGGGTACATCAGCTTTAATTGCTAATTCTTTAGCCTTTAATTTATCACCCATCACTGAAATAACATTTGGAGATGGACCAATCCATATTATTCCAGCTTTTTTTACCTTTCTTGCAAAAGAAGCATTTTCTGAAAGAAATCCATAACCAGGATGTATTGCTTGAGCTCCTGTTCTTATTGCAGCTTCGATTATTTGATTTCCATCAAGATATCCCCCGTCCTGTAATCTTATTGATTCATCTGCTTGCTTAACAAATAGGGCATCTTTATCAGCATCGACATAAACTGTGACAGATCTAATGCCCATCTCTTTTGCAGTTTTGATAATTCTGCAAGCTATTTCACCTCTGTTAGCTATTAGTAATGAATCAAAGGTCATAATCTAAATACTCCATATTCTTTTGCCCCTTCAATTTCATTATTACTAACTATGGATAAACAAAATCCAATAACATCTCGAGTATCTCTTGGATCAATAATTCCATCATCAGTAAGCATGCTGCTAGCTATAAGACCATGAGATAACTTTTCTAAATAATCTACCACCATAGCTTTGAGTTGCTCATCAGCTTTTTTATCAAAAGGCTTTCCATCTCTTTTTGCTTTTGCTTTTCTTACAATAGACATCACGCCGGCCATTTGTTCCGGACCCATTACTGCAATTTTTGCTGTTGGCCATAAGAAAGTAAATCTGTTATTGAAAGCTTTACCAGACATTGCATATGTTCCTGCTCCATATGAAGCTCCCACGATAAATGTTATGTGAGGAACCATTGAATTAGAAACAGCATTTATAAGTTGAGAACCTTTTTTAATAATTCCTTGTCTTTCAAAATCTTTTCCAACAAGAAATCCAGTAACATTGTGAAGAAATATTAGTGGTATATTTCTTTTGTTACAAAGTTGAATAAAACTAGCACCTTTCTCTGCTGATTCTGGGTATATCGGCCCATTATTACCCAATATACCAATTCGATACCCATGAACTGAAGCCCATCCACATACCAAAGAAGATCCATACAGAGGTTTAAACTCCTCAAACTTTGAGCCATCAACAAATCTAGCTATGATTTCTTTAATATCAACAGCAGATTTAAGATCCTCACTTAAAATACCCAGCAGTTCTTCATTGTCGTAAGCCGGTTCTGATGGCTCAATTTCAGGATCTGGCCCAAGTTTTGACCAATTAAGATGAGATACAACTTCTCTACAAATTCTAAGAGCATCCATTTCATCTTCAGCCAGATAATCTGAGAGGCCAGAAACCTCGGAATGCATCTGAGCACCTCCTAGAGTTTCATCATCTGATTCTTCTCCAGTAGCCATTTTTACTAGAGGAGGTCCTGCAAGAAAAGCTTTAGATTGATCTTTAATAAATATATTGTAATCCGACATTCCAGGCTGATATGCTCCACCAGCAGTAGAGGAACCAAAAACAACAGATATTACAGGTATTCTCAATTTTGAAAGTTCTGTCATTTCATAAAAAAATCTTCCAGTTGAGGCAAAATGACCTTGTTGAATGGTCGGTGCAATAGGCGGAGTATCTCCACTATCAGGGTTTGAAACGCTGAGGTCTCCTCCTGAAGATTCTACAAAACTAATAAAAGGAATTTTATTTTCTCTGGAAATTTCTTTTGCTCTTTTCCATTTTTCACCAACATAGACCGTCATTGCTCCAGCTTTAACAGTTGGATCATTTGCAAAGATAACGCATTCAACACCAGAGATAATTCCAACACCTGAAACACACCCACCACCTACGTTATAGTTATTAGTTCCATAGGCTGCAAATGGTTGTATTTCTAAGAATGGACTATCTTGGTCTAGAACATTCATAACTCTTTGCCTAACTGGCATTTTCCCTCTTTTTGCCAACCTCTCATGGTGATGCATTCCACCACCGATATCAGCGAGATCAAGAAGACCATCAAGAAATTTAAGCTTTTCATGCATCATTTCTTTATTTTTAAGATATTGCTCAGATTTTGTATCTAGATTTGACTTTAATTTTGGTAAGATATTTTTTTGTTTCATAATGAAAAATGCAAAAATTATTAATAATGGTAATATATTATACTTAATATTACCACTATTAAGATGTAAAATACTCAAATCTTATTTTAAAAAAAATGATAAAAATTTACGGTACAGAAAACTCAAGGGCAGTTAGACCAATATGGACTGCTGAAGAGATGGGCTTAGAATATGAATTAGTAATGATGCCATTTCCCCCTAGAGTCTTTATGAAAGAATATTTAGATATAAATATTCTTGGAACTGTACCTTATATGATTGATGGGGATATTAAAATGACTGAATCAGTTGCAATTTCCCAGTATATTGTTGAAAAATATGGGCCAACCGACCTTCAAGTAAAAGCAGATGAAAAAGATTATCCAAATTATTTAAATTGGCTATTTCATGCTGATGCAACTTTAACTTTTCCTCAAACCGTTGTTCTTAGATATAAATATCAAGAACCAGGAGTTGCTGATGCTGCAGTAGATGGTTATAGCAGATGGTTTGTTTCAAGGCTTAAACTTTTAGAAAAGTCTTTAGAAGATAAAGAGTATTTATGTTCTAATCGTTTTACACTGGCTGATATATGCGTGAGTTATGCCATAAATTTAGCTACAACATTAGGAATAGAGCAAGCGCTTAAGCCAAATATCAAAAGGTGGTCAGAAAATTTATTTTCAAGACCAGCATTTTTAAAAAGCAAAGGCTATAAATATGAAGATAAATAAAAAATCATTTGCATACTTCTTGATTGCGTTTCTTGCAGCTCCAAGTATTTGTGGAAATCAAACGAACCATATTCAAACTATTTATCTTGGTTCCGGTTGTTTTTGGGGTGCTGAAAAGGGCTATGAGGCGCTTGAGGGAGTTATTGATGCAGAATCTGGTTATGCAAATGGCTATGGTGTTAAGCCTAACTATAGATCAATAATTCAATTTAAGAATAAATACAACGAAAACAATTTTGCTGAAGTTGTGAAAATTACATTCAATAGTAATGCAATAACTTTAGAAGAAATTTTAATGCATTTCTTTGAAAGTCATAATCCAACACAATATAACAGACAAGGCAATGATGTTGGAACTCAATACAGATCAACAATTCTTTTTGAAGACCAATCCCAAAAAAATCTCGCAATAAAATTAATGAACATGTATCAGATTTTACTAAATGATGGTGGGTATGGAAAAATTGCTACAAAACTTGAACCGCTAGATAATTTTTATCTCGCAGAGGACTATCATCAAGACTATTTAAAAAAGAATCCAAATGGCTACTGTCCAGATCTTTCTACAGGCATTGTTTTTAATCAAAATGCAAAAGATTTTCTTGATAACACTAACTTACTTGCTGGAAAGCATATTTTAATTTTAGATTCACAAGATTATTGTCCTTACTGCGAAAAACTTAAAAATGATGTCACAAATAAGTACAAAGGCAGCATCCCATTAACATACAGGACCTCAGATCAGCTTCATGGATTACAAATTAAATCGCCAACTTGGGCAACTCCCTCTGTAATTTTTTTAGAGGATGGAAAAGAGGTTTATAGTTATCAGGGATATATAGAATCTAAAGATTTCTATCAAATTTTAGGTAGATTTAAATTGGGTAATACCGAGGCATACAATGTTGCTTTTAATAAAGGAACTGACTCAAGGTTTTGTAAAGAATATCAGATTTTTAAAAATACGCCTGACGGAGTTTTTATAGATAAGTTAAGCGGAGAACCATTATTTGATACTGATGATAGATTTGTTTCTCGTTCTGGATGGCTTTCATTTACCAAGCCAGTTGATGGCTCTGTATATGAGTTACCTGATAATAGTTATGGTATGAGAAGAACTGAAATTAGGTCAGTATCTTCAGATATACATCTTGGCCATGTTTTTGATGATGGTCCAAATGGAATGCCAAGATATTGTATTAATGCAACAGTTTTAGAATTCAAAGCCAGAAAGAAAATTAGTTAATAACTAATACCATACCCATATTTATAAGTTGGATCTTCAGAGTCGTCAGGCAAATCCTCTTTTTGATTTAGGACAGTTTCCATTGATGAGGGTATTTCAAATGGCAGCCTGCCTGATGGATTAAATTCCCCAAAAATTCCTTCAAATATAATTTCATCTAAAACACCGAAAGTTCCAATAAGAGCCGATGAATAATCTTTAATATCCTCTAAAATCGCAGGTCTGTTCAAATCCACAACTATTACTAACTCATTATTTTTGGAGTATTTTTTAATTTTTGATTTTATTTCACTATTAAAATTTAAATCCCCATTTGGAAATAAAGTGCTTAAAAAATTATCAAATAATCGATTTAAACCAGATTCTTGATTGCCATTAAATACCGTATGTACATACATTATTATTACATCAGCATCAGAAGGATTATCAACAACACTACCATATTTTTTACCAATATCTTTATCTAGACCATCTATAAAAATTTTAGTTTTTTTCTTAAGAGGCAAAACATCTTTATTTTCAAGCAAAACTATAGATTTTCTTTGTGCGTCTAGCCCGGCTTCTATATTTTCTTTGGTATTAACTTTTGACTTTACTTCATTCTCATTCACATAAGGATTATCAAATAAACCTAATTCAAATTTATTAATTAAGATTCTCTTTACCGACTCATTGATTCTTTCTTCAGGAATTTTATTTTCTTTAACTAGTTTAATTAAATATGAAGTATCTGACTCACCTCCATATTGATCAATCCCTGCGTTGATAGATTTTTTATATCTTTCTTCAATAGAAAGAGATTCCACTCCCCAATGACGACCAGTTATAATCCCCCAATCTGAACAAATAACCCCATTAAAATCAAGGCGCTCTCTTAATAAATTTGTAAGAATGTATTTGTTGTATGCCATAGCCACGTCTTCACTTGTTTGAGAAACGGGTATTCCATAATAAGGCATTATTACCTTTAAGTTATTTGCAATTGCTTCTTCAAAAGGTATTAAGTGATAATCAAAATTATCGGCTGGATAGGTTTGATTTTTCCCACTAAATAAATGAGGATCTAATCCATCTTCTTGCGGCCCGCCACCAGGAAAGTGCTTAACCATTGTATGAACACTTCTGTTATTAATTTTATTGCCTTGAAATCCATTCATATATGCTATGGTCATTTCGCTGGAAAGTAATGCATTAGAGCCAAATGTACCAAAGTTTCTAGCCCATCGAGGCTCTGTCGCTAAATCAGACATTGGATGCAGGGCAGTTCTAATGCCTACTGCAAGATATTCTTCCTTTGCAATTTCACCAAAATTTTTAACTATTGACGGATTATTTGTTGCTGCAAATCCAAGTTGAGAAGGCCATTTTGAAAACCCATCAATTGAAAAAGAAGCAACTCCTCCACCTTTAGGAACCTCATGGATAGGATCAGAGCTTATTGTAATTGGTATACCCAATCTTGTTCTTGATGCTATTTCTTGAAAACCATTTATTTTATTAGCTAATTCCTCGGGGCTAGGGTTCCCATAAAGGTTGAAATGCGAAATATTATCAAAGAGAATCTGAGATTCAGTTAATCTATTACCTCTTATCGTTATTTCATAGATAAACATCCATAAATCAGGCTTTAGAATAAAAGGTGGATGAAACATTTGACCAATCTTTTCTTCAAGACTCATTTGGCTAAGAAGGTCCTCACTTCTTTTCACAGAATTGACTCTATAGTCTTCGTATACATCTAATTTATTATTTTTATTTAGATCTCTAAATTTTTTTCCATTTATATTTAAGATCTTAACTTCATCATATAGAGAGTGGTTTATTTTAATTTTTTCCAATGGTTTAAAATAATTAAAGATTAATAAAACAGTTAGAATTGACAAAAGAAAGCAAAATGTTATGAAAGATTTTTTAAAAAAATATTTAAGTTTAAGCAATTAAAGAAATTCCAATACGTTTTTTAGTTGTCAAAAAAACCATTAATTCGCTCATAGGATTCAATGAATTCTTCTTTAAATTTTTGAACTGTTTGTCCCGCGCCTATGCTTTCATTTACAAGCCCAATACCTTGGCCAACCCAGTATGTTTCGAGTTGTTTTGCGCCTTCATGGCCAATGGCAGCTTGATCAGCTACTTTTCTTAGAGCTGGCTCACTTACCATTGTTTGAAGTGGCATTGGAAGTGGTTCTGGTGCATCTTTATCTTCCCATGCTTCTACCCAAGGAGAAGTAAGTTGTCTTGAATGTTTACCAGTTCTGCTCTTTGATCTAACAGTATGGCTTGAAGATGCTGCTACTAGTTTTTCTTTTATATTGTCTGATGTCTCAGCTTCAGTTGTTGGTAAGAATACTGATGCACACCAAACGCCATCAGCTCCCATAGCCATAACACCAGCCATTTGTTCTCCAGTACAAATACCGCCTGCAGCAAGAATAGGAACATCCCCATAAGGTTTAAGTGCTCTTCTAACCTCAGGAACTAGAACCATAGTTGATACACTTCCACAATGACCACCACCTTCAGTTCCTGATACAACAATAATATCTACACCAGCCTCTGCTTGTTTTACAGCATGTTGTTTAGCACCAACAAGTGCCGCTACTGGAACATTATTTTGTTTGCCCATATCCAACATCCATTTAGGCGGAACTCCTAGAGCGTTAGCTACAAGTCCAATAGGGTGAGAGAATGCAACTTCTAGAACTTCTTTAGCTCCATCTAGACCTGCACCCAAAACTTGATTTGAGCTTTGTTCTGCTTTATGTGATTCTGCATCACCCCTCAGATCTGATGAATCAATATCATGTTGATCAAGTATATCTGCTCTAAACTCTCTATGTTCTTGCGGAATCATAGCTCTGAGATCTTCAGTTGTTAAATTTTCTCCTTTGCCAACATAAGAGTTTGGAACTAATACATCTACTCCATAAGGCTTCCCACCCACATGCTCATCTATCCAATTTAACTCTATCTCTAATTTTTCAGGAGTAAGGCCAACAGCTCCTAGGACACCCATTCCTCCAGCTTTTGATACTGCAGCTACCACATCTCTACAATGACTGAATGCAACTAATGGAAATTCAATATTTAGAATATCGCAAATTTGTGATTTCATAATCTCTCCTTAAATATATCTAATCATAGTTTATATTACTTACTTTAAATTTAGAATGAATTAAAATAGGTCATTATGAAAAATTTTACAGTGCCTGATATATGTGATGAAAATCAAGATATTCAGATTGGGAATTTATTTTTAACTTCCTATGGAGGCATAAGCAAATTCTATGGTCAGGTTCATACTGCGAAATGTGAACATTCAAACAGCATTGTTAAAGAACTAATTAATCAAGATGGAGACGGCAAGGTTCTATTTATAAATCATACAGGCATTGAATTATGTTCAATGGTTGGAGATCAAATAGCTAAGAAAGCTTTTGATAATAACTGGAATGGCATAATTACAAATGGATGTATTAGAGATATAGAAGTAATAAAGAATATTAAAATTGGAGTATATGCCTTGAATTCATACCCAAAAAAAACTGATAAATCTATTGGTGTCGGAGAAAAAGATGTTCAAATTGAAATTGGCAACGTTCAAATTAATCCAGGCGATTGGATTTATGTTGATACAAACGGATGGGTTGTTAGTAGAAAAGAATTAAATCTTTAGTTTTTCAATATCGTTGTCTTTTGATTGCCATATTTTTTCAATCCAAGTCTTAAAATCTTCTCTATATTCGCTATCTTCTGAGTAATTTTTATTTTTTAGACTATTTGGAATTTCATATTTTTTTACTAAAACTGTCACATTTTTCATTTCGCCACTTAAAAAAGACCATGCATCTCTTTTATCGCTCTTATAAACTATAGAATAATCTACTAAAGTATCTATGTTTGGTATTGCTGATAAAGATGTTGCCAATCCACCAGTTTTAGGAGTCAATAAATTTTTATATGGAGAGCTTTGGTTGACATGTTTTTCTTTTGTAAATCTTGTTCCTTCAGCGTAACTAAAAATAGTTGAAGGACTTCTTAAAAATCTCTTGCAAGACTTTATAGTATTTTTATAGTCCTTCATTCTAAGAGATGGGTCCTTTTTAATCGCATCTTTAGAATGCCTATTTACAAATGGCATATTAAGAGTTTTGTTAGCCAAGAAGATAAAAGGAATCCACCAAAGCTCTTTTTTCATAAAAAACTTTAGTAAAGGAATTTTGTAATTCGCCACAACCAAAAGGATAAAGATATCTGCCCAAGATTGATGATTAGACATTGCCATATACCATTTATCTCGAGCATATCCATCAGTATCATCAATTACATTAATGTTATTACCATGCATGATTAACATAATTAATTTAAGACCATAAACTGTTATGTCTCCAATATAGTTTGAAACTTTACTAAGTAAAACTTTAAAAAATTTAAATGGGAGAATAATTCTAGGAATATTAATTATTGTTAAAATGCCGAACCCAATAATCAATTCCACAACTATAAGAATAAAAGTTATCAAGCCTACAAAACTTGATTTAATCTTCTTCATTTTATTGCAAATAATCTCCTAAAATCCACTGAGATTTGCATATCTCTCTGTATGGAATTTTGAACTTCCAAAAATTTGTTCAGCAACCCTAGCTCTTTTAAGAAAAAAACCAATATCATATTCATCTGTGACACCAATCCCACCATGCATTTGAATAGCCTCGTTTGAAACTAAATGAAGAGTTTCACCGGCCATTGTTTTTGCTAAACTAGAAAGTCTTTGTAATTCATTAGATCCTTCCTCTGCAGCTTTCATTGCAGCCATGACGGAAGATTTTGTGAGTTCAAGCTCACAAAACATTTCTGCAGCTCTATGCTGAAGAGCTTGAAATGAACCAATAAGTACACCAAATTGTTTTCTTTGTTTAAGATAGTCTAAGGTTGTATCAAAAGCTGCTTCAGCATTTCCAAGCATTTCTGAAGCTATGGCAATCCTCCCTATATCAAGAATATCTTCAACAGTTTCACCGCCAGTTTCTATATCTCCCAAAACATTAGAATTACTTATCTCAACATTATCAAAAACTATATTTGCATAATTTCTAGAATCCGCCATATCAAGTTTTATTTTTTTAATTCCCGCTGAATTGCTATCAACTAAAAATAAGGTTAATCCAGCAAAATCTCCTTTATTGCCAGATGTTCGCGCTAATACAATCAATAAATCAGCACTAGAACCATCAATAACAAAGGTTTTTTTACCGTCTATAACAAAATTTGAACCTTCTTTTTTTGCTGTCACGTCTGTTTCCTTTGGGTCATGATGACTAGATTCGTCTATTGCCAATGCAGTAGTTAAGTCACCACTTACAATTTTAGGAAGATAATTTTGTTTTTGCTCATCAGTTCCAAAATTTGTGATGGCATATGCACCCAAAACTCCAGTTGCAAACAAAGGAGAGGGGGTTAGTGTTTTTGCACATTCATTAAGAACAACCCCAATTCCTGTTATGCCGAAGTTTGAACCTCCATATTCCTCTGGAATAAGAATGCCTGGCCACCCTAACTTCACCATTTCATTCCAAACTTCTTCATCCCATAAAAGAGGATCATTTTTATCTCTTAGAGATCTAAAGTGTGTTATTGGAGATCTCTCATCTGCAAAGCTTTTTGCAGTATCTTTTAAAAATTGTTCTTCTTCAGTTAATACTAGTTTCATAATCTTTTATTGTGTTGGAAGACCAAGAACTCTTTTTGATATTACGTTTAACTGAACTTCTGAAGTTCCTCCTTCTATCGAATTTCCTTTTGTTCTCAACCAAGCTCTAGTTAAATTTTTATCACCATCATCAAATTCATCACCATCCCAAGCAACTCCATTTACACCAGAAGCTGCTACCATTAACTCATGCCTTTTCTTATTGTGTTCGGTTCCATAAAGCTTAAACATAGATGCAGTAGCACTTGCTTTACCGCCTTCATCTCCAGCTCTTTTTAAAGTTAATCCAAAGGCATGTTCTTTAATTTTATGAGAAGAAATTTCTGATCTATAAAAACTATTTTTAATTTTACCGTTTTCCTCTCCTAGATGTTTTTTTGCAATAGTGACTATATCTCTGCTACTTCCCATGCCAGCTGCAAGACCGAAATTAGATATAAATGCTCTTTCATGTTGAAGTAATTTTTTTGCAATAGTCCAACCTGCATTTAAGTCACCAATTAAATTTTCTTTAGGAACTTCAACATCATCAAAGAAAGTTTCACAAAAAGGCGATTTACCTGAAATTAGAGTTATAGGCTTAGTACTCACACCTTTAGTCTCCATATCAATTAATAAGAAACTTATTCCATTATGTTTTGGCTCTTTAGCACCAGTTCTAACAAGAGCAAAAATCCAATCAGCCTTATCTGCATAGGATGTCCAAACTTTTTGACCATTTACAAGAAATGTTTCACCAGTATCTTCTGCTTTTGTAGCCAAACTGGCAAGATCTGAACCAGAGCCGGGTTCAGAATAACCCTGACACCATCTAATCTCACCTTTTATTATTTTTGGGAGATGTTCTTTTTTTTGTTCTTCAGTTCCATACTCTAATAGAACTGGAGCAAGCATCCATATACCAAAACTTAATAGAGGAGCTTTTGCTCCGATGAAAAACATTTCTTCATTTAGAATTTTTACTTCATCTTTGGTTAGCCCACCCCCGCCATATTCCACAGGAACCGTCGGCATAGTCCATCCTTTTTCACCCATCCTATCTAACCATAGTTTTGATTCAGGGTTTTTATATTCTGCATTTCTACCGCCCCAGACCTCATCAATTGGTATATCTGGATCAGCTCCGCTTCTCATAGAAGGAGGACAGTTCTCATCAAGCCATTTTTTTGTTTCTTTTCTAAATGTATCTAAATTACTCATATTTAACTAGTTTTCTTATATTTCTCGAATATTATATGCACTTATTAATTTTTTTCGAGCATTGTGAATTTAAAAAAATCAAAAAGCTTGTTAATACTAAATTTTTAATAAGAGTATAATTTGTATTATGTTTAAAAATATAGGAATTTTTGTTAAGAAAAATAACCAAGCCTTCCAAGATGAAGCTCTTAATAATATGCTTATCTCCTTATCAAACTACGATGTAAGTATATTTATTGATGAGTCATTATCATATAAACATAAATTAGTTTCAGCGGTTAAACATGAACAATTCATAAAAGAGGTTGATATCATAATCGTATTTGGTGGTGATGGAACATTATTAAACTCTGCAAGACAATATCTTGAATATGAAATTCCAATTTTAGGAGTAAATATGGGAAATGTTGGTTTTTTAACTGATATTAAAGTAGATAATTTTGACAAAACTATAATTGAAATACTTCAAGGAAATTTTAAGATTGAAGAGAGAAACCTAGTTTCAGCTAAATTTAATGAAAATCACTTATATGGATTAAACGAAGTGGTTATTCATTCTGGTGCATATGCGCAGCTGATGAGATATAGATTATATGTAAATAATAAAGTTGTTTATGAACAAAGATCAGATGGACTCATCATAGCAACACCCACAGGCTCAACAGCTTATGCTTTATCAGCTGGAGGACCAATTATTCATCCAAGTCTTGATGTATGGACAATATTACCAATGTTACCTCAAAGTATTTCTTCAAGACCTTTTATAATTTCATCAGACGCAGATATTGAAATGGAGATATTTGATGGCCCTAATAATCATGCAAAAATATGTGTTGATGGACAGGATGATATAGATATTCCATATGGCGAAAAGATATCTATATTAAAAATGGCAAAAACATTAAAATTAGTTCATCCTGAAGATAATGATTTTTTTGAAGCTTGTAGAGAGAAACTAGGATGGAGTTTAAATATTTCAAAGAATTAAGTTGAAAATAACTAATAATTTATACATTCCACTAATATTATTAGCAGTTGTTTTAGCTGTATTTTCAAATTTTGGATCTATTATTTATGTTATTGAGCCATTAACCTTTACAAAAATTAATGTTTCTAATGCTGGAAATGTTTCAATGACATCATTTAATCAAACATTTTTTATGGATAATCAGTGGTGGAGGCTAATAAGTCCTATTTTGATTCATTTTTCTTTTGCTCACTTATCTTTCAACTGTCTTTGGATATATGTTCTTGGTGAAAAGATTGAGAGAATAGATAGCAAGTCTGTTTTTGTCTTTCTTGTATTAATTTCATCAATTTGTAGCAATTTCTTACAATATTATTGGACAAACTCAAGCTATTTTGGAGGACTATCAGGAGTTATATACGGGTTATTAGGATATTGCATGATTCTTGAAATGGAATCTGAAAACGATAGATATGGCCTTCCTCCCGCATTATATATTTTTATGATTGTATGGCTATTATTGGGTTTTTTTGAAGTGTTAGATATGTTTGGGTTTGGCAAAGTTGCAAATTTTGCCCATTTAGGCGGCTTAGTTTCAGGAATGATGTTTGGTATGATGTATAAATATTATAAAAAAATTTCTTAAAGCATGATTAAAAAAGCAGTTTTACCAGTAGCCGGATTTGGAACAAGATTCTTGCCAGCTTCAAAGGCTACTCCAAAAGAAATGCTTCCAATAATAGATAAACCGCTTGTTCAATATGCTGTTGAAGAGGCTATAAATATTGGCATTAATGAAATTATTTTTATCACAAGCCCAGAAAAATATTCAATAAAAAAACATTTTGATAAAAACCAAGATTTTGAAGATAGGTTGAGATCATCTGGTAAAGATGAGATGGTCGAAAGATTGAACCCTGGAATTTTTAAAGATGTTAAATTTCATTATGTAAACCAAAATGAGCAGAATGG
>Ga0115012_10000279_pt1 | contig 29323 bp, 43 predicted proteins | sample TroAtlMetagenome_FD_88706 | JGI IMG/M metagenome (GOLD analysis project Ga0115012, IMG submission 88706) | Marine eukaryotic phytoplankton communities from Atlantic Ocean - Tropical Atlantic ANT10 Metagenome | ecosystem: Environmental > Aquatic > Marine > Oceanic | place: Tropical Atlantic...
CTATTTGAGTTTGTATAGCTGAGGTTACTCCATCTAAGTAGCCTATTTCTGTATCTGATACTCCAGATACTATAGCCTGCTTCCCATCTATTTGAGTCTGTATGGCAGAAGTTACTCCATCTAGGTAGCCTATTTCAGTATCAGAAACTCCAGAAACTATAGCTTGCTTTCCATCCATTTGAGTTTGTATAGCAGAAGAAACGCCAGATAAATAACTAACCTCTGTAGAAGTAGCTGATCCTACAGCAACTTTGCCACTAGAATCAGATATAAGAACTTTAGAAGCTGTAAGAGTTTCAGTGTCAATAGTAGTAGCAGCTCCTGTTATAGTGGGCTGCTTTCCATCTAACTGAGTTTGAATAGCGGATGTTACTCCGTCTAAATATCCTACCTCTGTATCAGTTACATCAGAAACAGCTAATTTACCACTAGAATTAGATACTATTGCTCTGGAAGCAGTTAAATCTGTATCAGTTACAGTAGTAGCTCCTCCTGTTATTTGGCTCTGCATACTATCTAACTGGGTCTGCACACTACTAGTTACTCCATCTAGATAACCTAGCTCAGTATCTGTTACAGCACTTACAGCAACTTTACCAGAAGAATTAGAAACTACTGCTCTTGAAGCAGTTAAATTAGAGCCAGTTATAGTAGTTGCTGCTCCTGTTATAGTGTCCTGTTTAGTTGCTATTAAATTTGTTATAGTAGTATAAAAGCTAGCATCATCATTTAAGGCGGCTGCAATTTCGTTTAATGTATCTAAAGTTCCTGGAGCGGAATCTACTAAAGCTGCTACAGAACTATTAACAAAAGCCTCAGTTGCTATATGCCTCCAGTCTGAATCATAAAATTCTAATTTGCTATCCGTAGTATTATATCTTATATGTCCTGAAGTACCTGTAGGTCTTTGGGCATCAGTTCCTTTAGGCATGGCTACTGCATCAGTTTTAGAACTTATATCTAAAGAAACAGAAGCAGCTCCGCCTATTCCAAACACTCCATCAGTATCTACATAAAGCCCTAAATTATTTCCATTCCCATCCGATAGCTGTTTTCCTGTAGTTCCAGCCTCTGCATTATCAGTAACTTTTACTAGTGATTTATAAGTGTCTTTTATTTTAGTTCCTGTTAAAGTTGCCATACTTTATTTTTTTTACAAATTTACAATTTTTTTAATGTTCCCAGTTATCATTATTGTCATTAAATTCCTTCTTTATACTTGACCAGAAAAATAGCTTTTTAATTATCCTTCTCATTTTTTGAATTATCTTACTACTCTTTCCAAACCCTATATTAATTCCTAAACCCATTTTACTTATGTAAATAACATATAACAATTCCAGAGGCTATAGATACACTAGTAAAATCTCCGTATAAAATATGACCTTCTTTTAAATCTAAACTACTTACAGAACTATCTCCAGTAGAAATATTAGAGCTGAAAGATATAACAGCATCTTTTAAACAATGAATAGTACAAAAACTTTCTCCACTAGTAGAACTAGTAGTAGCATCCTCATCTAATAATCTAAAACCATAATCTCCAAAAGATAATCTGTGGTAGTGATTTGCGCTGTATAATTGTTTAGTAGCCATTTTTATCTCCCTTGACCTTTATAACTTTTACCATATTTTCTATTTCTATCCTTCAAAGATAAATTTTTAGAATGTTTATTTTTTCTTTTTTTCTTAGGTTTTTCTCTATACTCATTATTAATAGTTCTTATTCTAGCCATCCCTTTTTACTTTTGCTATTTTCTCAAATGATCTCCCTCCAAAATAACCAGCAAAAACTATCCATAAAAGTTCTTTAACTACTTCTAGTTCTTTTATTTGCAAATACCATCCAACAACAAAAGAAACAGTTAAAAATGCTAGTGTTAAAGGTCTGACATTTTTAGCTAAAAAGCTATCAGATGCAGCATCTGACTCCCAACGTCTAGTTATTCCATCCATCTCAGACCTTTCTAACTCTAGCTTTCTTAAAGCTAATTCTTTATCTTCTTGACTCATTCCAGAGCCGCCTATTATAGCCTCTATAACATTCCCTACTGGAGTATCTTCAGCTATTGCGCTTACTACAGAGGGAATCTTCTTTAATAAAAATTGTCCTACTTTAGTATTCTTAAAAGCTTTTTTCTTCATTTTAAATTAATTGTACTTCCTTCAGTATTAGTTATAGAGCCATATAACATCTGGAGCTTTATCTCCATGAGCATCTGCTCCGTCTGCATGGATGAAAACTTCATGTATTCCAATTCTGTTAATTCCAGCTTTAATGAGTCCATTAATAATTTTGTATCTAGCTCTGGATCCCAAATAAGATATATCTGCTGCGCAGCATCCTTTTTCCCTTGTTGTAAGATGAGCGCTATCTGGTTTTCCTCCAACTTTTTTATTCCTCTCTGGAGTCCTTGCTCCGCTATTAATTTTATAGGGAACTCCACTAATCTCTCTGGCTTTATCCAGCTTAAGAAGAAAATTAAAATCCATATACTTAGCAGCGCTTCCTTTTTCATTAGGGCAATCAAATTCTTCTATTTTAAAATATTTTAATTCTTTCCTAGACATGAGCAATTATTTTCTCCGCAAATACATTCTTTTTTATTTTTTTTGTTATGGTTTTTGTTGTCGAAATCCATAGCAGCCTTTAGCATAAACTGATCTATTAAATCTATTTGCCCTTTAAGCATTTTATCCTGTAGATTTATTATTAGTTTTTCATATTCATCCTTTGATTTATTTAATAATTCAATTTGTTTTTCTTTCTTTTCTAAAGATGATTTTAATTGAGTCATTTCACTAGCTGAAGTTCCTGAAATTGAAGAAATTAAAACTGGAATACTAGCGCCTATAGTTCCTATTAAAACCATTACAACCTCTTTATTTGTTTCTAAAACTGGGTATTGAATTAATGCTATTATAATTCCTAAAATAAATATAAAGACAAATAAGGAGCCAAAATATCCCCTCAATTCCTTTCCAATACCATTTTTAAAAATCATCATTTCTTTTTTATTTCATTTTTTAACTTATAATAAATCTGAATTACTGTATAAACTAAAGTAAATAATAATACTAATATTTGTAACATGGGCAAAGCGGTTTCAAATGCGCTGAAAATTAAAGCTCCAGCATTAACTCCGTAAATTTTTAAATCATTCATAATTAATTTTTTTCAACTCTATTACTAACTTCTACTACTGCTCTATAGTAGGTTCTATCTTTTAAATCTTCTTCTAAATATTGTACATTTTCTATTGTAGAAGTATAACAGCTAAACCCATCATCTGATAGATCTGGAAGCCCACTAGTTCTAGTTCTTAGTTTATTTATAACACTATCTGTAATCTGATTTACTTGAAGTTCTCCTCCAGAATCCCCATCAAAAGCAGTAACTACCTCTACTCTTGTTTCACAATTAATGATATAAGAATCTTTGTTCTGATCTATTTCGCTAGTGCTTACTGAATATATTTTAATGTAAGGAGCTGTAGCGGATCTAGGCACTTTATTATAAGCAGGAACTAGAGCGCTATTACTAGTAATAGTATTATTTAATCGAGCAAAAAAAATCTTCCTTAGATGGTGTAAAGCTTCATTCATTTTTATCTTTTTATAATTTTATTAATTCTTTTTTTTAATCTATCAAATAATTTTCTATATTCTACTCTTATACTAGGAAAGAAAAAAGGCTTTGCTGCTCTATCAATTTCTTTTATTCCTCTTCCTTTAAATTGCATAGCATAAGATGGAGGGATTCCCAACTGTAGCATATCATTTAAATTAACATCTTTTCCTAAACCAAATTCAATATATGGCGCATAATGTTTAGAAGTTTCTATATAAGCTGTTTTCCCTGATTTTCCAAAATTAGTAGCTTGCTTTAAACCTCCTCTAGAATGCTTAAAAGGAGTAGAGGCTAAAGTCTTTTTTATTCTAGCACTAGATAAAGAAGCAGTTTTCCCTATCTCATTGGTTAATCCTTTTTTAGATAGATCTTCTAGTTGAGCCATTTTTCTTTTCAAATTGCTCATATCAACTTTATTTATTTTTAGACTAGTCAATTTTTATAGCTCTTATAGTTGAATAATATTTATGGCTACTATCAAACATCTCATTTATTCTATATTCATTACTAGCGCCTTCTATTTGGAGTATGTCAGTATCTTGTATAGTATCTGCTGTTTTTTTTCTTACAATTAATTCTATATCTGTATATATTTTTCTATGTACATTATCAGAATTAATATCTCCAGACATATCTTTTTTAAAAGCCCAAATAGTAGATACTGTAGCTTTAGTAGAACTAAACCCTCCATAACCATCAGCAGATTTAGTTAATCTTTTTACCACCACTCTAGTATCTAATTTTCCAGCATCCATTATATAAATACATTTTTTTCAGAAGCTAGAAAATCTTTAACGCTAGAAGGGATGGTAGCTACAATAGTACCAGTTACAAAATCTGATCTATTATCATAATAAGTAGATACTAGTTGTTTTATAGCATGTTCATAAATAGCGCCTGTTAATCCTGAAGTAACATAAGTTATTTTTAATTCACTTGCAGGGAGGCTATCTAGCTCTATAATTTCATTATTTAATCCTTTAGCTTCATATTCAGCAGCAGATCCATCTACTAAAACGGAACTAATACTAGCTACTGGAGCAAAAGGGAGATTTATCCTATCATTTAAATAAGGAGTATAGATGCTTCTATTTTTAGCCACTATATCTTTTCCTAAATAATTTTCTATATTTATTCTAGCTGTAGTTATCATTTGAGCTATTATAGCATCATCCGCAGAAGTATCAACTCTTAAAAAAGTTTTAGCTTCAGAGGTAGGAACTATCTCAGATCCTGTTACTGAATTAACTTTTATTTGATAGTGATAATCTTGCGGATTCTCGCTTCTATAACCTTGAGTTTTAAATGCCATTATTTAGATTTTTTACTAGATCTTTTTTTACTTTTTTTATCTTCTTTAGTTTCTTTAGCTGATTTATCTTCTTTTTTAGAAGGAGATTTTCCATCCCATTGCTCTGCTATATTAACTCTTAAATAATGATTTAGCTCTTTTCCTTCTAAATCTACTATCTCACCTTCACGCCTCCAGCCATTCTGACTCCAAACGTCTTTTAACAATTTTACTTTCATAATAATATATTTTTATACAAAAATAAAAAAAAAGCGCCACTATACAGCAGCGCTCTTGAACAAAAAAACCAAACAAAAAAAGTTAAAACAAAAAAACTTCTTTGAAGAGAAACAAAATTAGTATTTTTTTAATAAATCAAAGTTATTATAGTAGATTTTATTTAAGCCCTTTAGAGAGGCTCTAAAACTTTGTTGGGTGCCATTGTTAGGAAATATAAAAAACCCCTCATAGAAGTTGCTAAAAACAGCAAAAAAATCTACTTTTTCTTTTGTGTACTTAATACTATAGCTATGGATAGGAATTAAAACAGAATTTACTCTATCAGTTGGAATTTTTCTACTAGACTTTATTTGAATTTTATAAATTTTTTTTCCATTATCTACAATACAGTCATAATGGCTAGAATCTAAAGTAGGCATAGAAACTATAAACCCTCTTTTAGTACACTCAGCGCAGAATAAATATTCCGCATAACATCCAAAACTATTATTGTTCACTCAGCTAGGTTTAAGCTAAGTTAAAAAAAAACCTCCAGAATATCTGGAGGCTCTAAACTATAATTGAATAAACAGAGTAATAAAATAACTAATTAAAAAAGGTAATTATCATAGTTTAGATTTAATTAAAAATCAATTTATTTTTCATGTATAAAAACAGCTACCGCTAAAAGAGCCATCATTATAGCATCTACAGCAGCACCATATCTATATAATAGAGAGATTCCCCAAAGTGAGAAAAAACCTACTAAAAAATATTTAACTGTTTGAGCGTTTATTTTTTTTTTCATATATATAAGATTAAATTAAACAATAAAATAAAAACAAAATTAGCCACAACATAAGATAAAAAAAATATAGCTAGAATTTCATAAGCAAATCTTTTCTTTAATTTTTGTTGTTTCTCTATTCTATTTAGAATTTCTAAATTTCTAGTATTCATATAAATTAAATTAGTTATACAATAAGAAGATCTAATTATCAATAACTCTACAGATTTCAAAAGGATTTTTTTTATCAAAATCTAAATCCTCTATAAAATTTTCTGCTAATTGCCTACTATTAAAAAGTCTAGCTTTATTGAACTTATCAGACCATTCTTTTTTTTTAGTTAAAAAGAGCTGAGGCTCTTTATACACAACAAAGAAAACTAATTCTTTATTAATTTTTATTTTGCTTTTCATTATTTAATTTGTTATGTTACCTCTGATCTGTATTCTATATGATAATTATTCTTATAAATGCATACATCCCAGACAGTTCTAATATTTGCCTTTCTTAATTTTAAAGTTCTTATTTTTTCTTCTGCCTCTGATTTAGAATTAAAATCATGAGCTTTATTAAAGTTACTGGACCATTTATTATTTTCTGTTAAGTATTCTGGTCCTTTTGTTATGATGAAATAATTAATGTCTTTTATTTCTTTTATTGTATCATCTAAGTAATTGTCCATTTTTGTTTTTTTTATTCTACTAAATTTTTTTCCGTTAAATTATATTTATCTAAAACTGCTTCTAGCTTTTTATATATTTTTTTATACTTACCCTCTACATGAATACAGCTTCCATTTAAAGAAATATACCAGCCTTTAAAAACTATTGATACATCACTACCTAAACTCCAGAGATCATTCATCCATTGTAGTTGTACTTTGTTTTCTCCATCCTCCCACTCTATAATATTAGGGAGGGAGGAAGTTTTTAAAAATTCCATTTGATCTTTTATAATTTTTCTCATAAATATTTAGAATAGCCTGAAGATCTAGGGAGGAAGTTTTTTTCTTTATTTACAAGCCCAATAATATCATGAGTAAGAACATCTCTTATAAGACCATAAGAATCATTTACATTTAATGCTTTTTGATTTTCTATATACCTTACAAATCCTAAAAGATCTTTTTGAGTTTCTTCTTTTGATGAATTTATTAAGTGATTAAATATAACATGAACTACATTACTAGTTTCACAATATTTTTTATAAACCCTTAAAACTTGAATAGCTAAAGGAGGTTCTTTTGTTTTATTTGTTTCCATTTTTTTTTGTTTTAATTATAGGTCTTTTAATTTGTCTGTGAGTAGGTGCGACCATTTTACACCCTTTTATAATTTATAGGATTATTCCTTTGTAGTATTTAAGCTAGGTAACTCTGACCTTTTACTCATTTTCCTTTAGTTAATTAATAACTTTGCTATCAACTACAAAACAAACTTATAATAAATTTTTAAATATACCAAACTTTTTTTATAAAATATTAAAATATTTTTTATCTATATAAAAAAAAAGAGGACCTAAAAAGATCCTCCTTTTAACTAATTTACTCTAAACCTTATGAAGTCTCTAGAGCTGTTTTAGCTGTGCTAAATGTCCCCTGAATAATTGCATTGGGCGCATATATAGCTAGTCCGCCTCTAAGTTGAGCACGGCATGTTACAAAGTTGCTTTGGAAGTTCGTACCATCTTCTCTTGAAAACTCGATAGAGAGATTTTCTCTAATCCAGTATTGACAAGCTGATCTTGAATCCATAACAGCAAACTTACCATTTGGAACCGCAGTATTAAGAGTAATTGGAACTCCATTTATTGCAGGCTGGATGCCTTGAATAATTTGGTTTCTCAAATACTCATTAGCTGTAGATTTAAGTAATACGATTTTATGGAAATCCGTAGGATTAACTAAAATAGTATCAGCTTGATAGTTGTTAAGAGCTAACTGGTTTAATGCTACAATTAAAACATCAAACTCATTAGCTGACTCTACAGACTGATAAAACAAACCTCCGCTAGAAGTAGTGAAAGCAGTTCCTGAAGTTAGGATCCCTTCCATGTTAGGGCTTGATCCATCTCCGCTCATTAACTCATTATCCTCTACAGATAGAACCTTTCCAGGTACTCTAGCTGCTAAGTAAGAAGATAAACCAGGAGTATCTTGAAGCATCTCGTCAGTGAGCTTTAAAAAACATCCCACCTTCTCCATCTCAACTGAGGTCGCAGTTACATCGAAGTCCGACTGTCCTAAGGCTGCTCCCTGAGCTTTGGCTGCGCCATTGTCAGTATAAGCAGACTCTTTAGGGAATCTTACTACTTGTGCATTTGTAGATCCATTAGGAATTAAATTTCTAATGTGAACAGATCTAGAAGGATCCCATTTGAAATCTTCTATAACTTGCTCTGCTGCTACTACTCCAGTATAAGTATTAGCTATTGTCATATCACTAGACTTCATTTCAAATCTAGCAGCATTATGACTGCCTTTTCTCATATTGTCAATAGCTCCATCATTAAAGGCTTTTTCTAATTTACCTTTAAAGTTTAGTTGTGTAGAATTTTCAGCATCTTTTTTTCTAGCTAATTCTACGTCATCCATCCTTTTAGTTTGTGCATCAAATTTAGATACAAACTCTTCAGATAGATTTTTAATTTCTGCTTTAAGAATAGAATCATATTCATTCTTTGCATTGTCTTTAATCTGACCTGCTGCCTTTTCAATTCTCTCATCTACTAAGTTGCCGATCTGATCTAAGTGCTTATTATCATTCATCTTTTTGAATTTAAATAGTTAAAAATAGTTTTATAATAATCATCCTCATTTTCTTTTACTACTATCGGCTCTGTGATTTCTATTTCTTTCGGCAAAGTGATTAAATCTGAGTAAAGTTTTTTGAGTTTAAATATTTCAGATTCAATAGCAAAACCTAAATCATCTGAGATATTTCCTTTTCTAAGTAACTTAGCTAAATTATCATAACGCTTTAAAATACTTTCTTTTTTATTTCCTTTAAAGTCTATTATTTTAGCTTCGTCATTTGCTGCTAAAGTTACACAAGAGATCTCATAGAGTTTACACTCAAAAATCTCTCTTTGTCCTTCTGCATTAATTTCTTTTCTTATAGGCATAATTCCTACTGAATTTTCTGTAATTATTCCAGTCTTAATTAATTCCATAACATCTTTTCCTAGAGTAGTCTTAGCTATTTGTGCCTCAAATACTAATCCTTTTTGATCTTCCTCTAGATTTAATATTTTACCTATAGGCTTGTCCATCTCATGCTGGTATAAGTACTTAACTCTATTTCCGTTTTCTGAAACTGTTTTTAAATAGGATCCTTTCCTAATTATATCATTATCAGAATCTATATTATCAAATACAGAAGCATAGCCTTTAATAATTCCAGCTTTATCATCTGCATCTACTAGCTCACCAACTGGCGCTCTTTTAAATAAAATATTTTTCATATTACAAAGATATTAATTTTTATTTTTTTTATGTTATATATAATTACTATTAATTTTATAAATCTCTACTAACTGAAACTCCTCCAGTAATACCAGTTAAAGTTACATCATCTCTTACCTCAGCATCTTCTTTAGGATAAACTGCTATAGTACATCTACAGTTAATTACATTAGAGGCAGAGGCTCCTAAAGATGTATCTCCTGGATGTTTCATTTTTTCTGGACCTCTAACAGTAGGAACCATAAATACATCATTATAATCTACTACTACACCATTCATCACTACATGATCCGCCTGATCTCTATTAGCAAATCTTCTGGTCCTAGAATCTCCTGAGCTAATCCATTCTTTTACTAAAGAATTTTCTCCATAAATATCAGTCGCAGCTTTCATAGTTCCTTTATTAGCCGCAGAAGTTGCTTCAGTTCTTACAATTCTCTCAGCTTGATAAGCAGAAACTTTATCAAATCTATTCTTTAGTATTCGCCCTTGTTGTTCTGCTCCTAATTGTTGAAAGTCAGGATCTCTAAATAATCTTCCTATATTTTTTCTCAGCTCCTGCTTTGCAGTTGCTTTAATTATTTCTACTTTCTTTGCTGCCTCCAATTCTCCAAATCTAGAAAATTCTCTTTGCCATGTAGTTTCATCTCCATTATTTTTTGGCATTAAATCACTACTGTTTTTAGAATACCATTTAGCAAAATGTAATCCTACATTAATATAAAGATCTATATAAAGTTCTTTTAGATCTACTAATTTAAAAAGAGCAACAAACCCAGACTCAGAAGAAGTATTTAAATATATATTTACTCCCTCACTATATTGATTAAATAAATATTTTTTGAATCTAGAAACTTCTTTTTTTTCTACTTTATCTAATTGCTCTGTAAATAATTCAGACCAATTATCTTTTAAGTTTTTTCTTTTTGTTTCTATAAGCAGCATTAGTCATCTTTATTAACTGATTTATTCTGCTCTACAAAAGATAACATAGCAGCACCTCCAAAAGCATTATACATAATATAATCTTTATCTTTATATGGTTTGCCTTTAAATTTATCTTTTATTATAACGCTTTCTTTATTTTTTGTTAAAAACAAATAAATTTTATTTACATCATCCTGAGTTAAAGAATCTCTTTTAGCTAATTGTTCTGCTCTGGTCCATCCTTCTTTAGTTCCTACTTTACCTTTTAATTTATATTTTTCATTCCACTCCAAAACTCTTTTAGCATTATTAGTAACAGTCTGAGGATAATTATTATATATCTTTTCAGATTCTTTGCTAACAAATTCCTGCTCTTCATTATTATTATCTTCTTCATTTACTTGCTCATTTATAGATCTATAATATTCGTCTAATCTATTTTCTTTTGCTGCCTCATATTCCTCATGAGTTTTAAATGGCATATAAACAGTAAACCCATCAAATAAATGTTCATGGTAAGATCCATCTCCTCCCATTTCAATACATCTCTCTTTAGCTTCTCTGATAGTAGTATATACATCATTCATTCCAGCTACTTCTCTTTTCTGGTTTCTTTGATCCTCAAATAATTTAGATATATCTTCAGTTCCTATCTCTCCTTTTAATGGTAGTAAGCTTGAAGGTATATAATACTCATTCATGTTTTCATTCTCTTTATCTTGCCCATAGTTCATAGCTGCTCTTTTTTCATTAGGAGTTAGCCACCAGCTCTGACTCATTTGAGTTACTATTTTCTCTGTTTCCTCCTGAAGTTCTGGAATAGAAATAAAATCAAAATCTATATATAGTTTATTTCCATAAGTTGGAACTAACCATCTATTTAATTCTTCTCTAATCTTAATTAATTCTGGGATTATACTCATTTGATAAAGTTGCTTTTTAGCTTCCTTTACATTATTATAAGTAGAAGATTCTGTATTATTTAAAAGAACAGAAGGAACGCTATAGATATTACATAGATCTTTTATGGAGGCGTTATATTGTTCTATTAAAGATAGATCTGAGGCACTCAGTCCAAAGTTTACCCATGATAGTTTTTTAGGAGTTATAATAATATCTCCAGCATTGTTAGAACCTTGATAGGTGTTTTTAAATTTATCTTTTAAAGTCTTAGCCTGAGATTCTGTTATATCTCCCTCATCACTTACTAGCATACCTCTTGCTGTTTGATTTTGGAGGTATTTAACGCCAGTAGTTAAGCTTTCATTATTCATGTCCATAGATCTTAAACCAGCTTTTAAAGGCGACATCCCATATAAGTGAGAGCCTGATCCATCATAATAAGGATTAAAATTTTTAATATGACAAACATTATCAGCATCTATCTTGTGAGTTCCATTATATTCTAAGCTATAATGGCTTACTGGTTTCATCAAACCAGCGCTGTGAATTTCTACCACCTGACTAGGTAGAACATATAGCTCCTTAAATTTATTTTGATTTGCTCCTGTTTCTGGAGTTATTCCGTAAATATATCTATTGCCAGTTAAAGCTCCAAAAGCCACTATCTCCTGAATCCAACTATTATAGCTTTGAGCTGGGTTTGGTCTTTCTAATAACTCATGTAGCTCAGTATCATCTACCTCTACTAAAGCTCTTTTTTGAACTAATTTAGTATTTAAAAAAGTTTGGTTATCATAAATTCTAGAACTTAAAGCCTTATATCTTTTGAGTTCATTATTATTTTTTACTTCATATACTTGAAAAGGAATAGAAGAAGCTGCTTTACTTAATAAATTAACTATTGAGTAAATGGTAGAATTAAATCTATATCCTTTATTAATATAGCTATCATCATTCTCAGTAGAACTGATTAAGTTATCTCCAATATATCTATATACTAATTTGTTAAATGCGTCATTTGTTCTCTGGGAACCTTTGGAAAGTAAATTCCTAAATCTATCTAAAAAAGCCATCAATTAAATTTTATACAAAAATATAAATTATATTACAAAGAATGATGATCTATTTCCCCAAATAGTATAAGCACAATATCTAAGACTATCTTGAAGATGGTCATTATCTTTAATTGGCTTATTTACTATAGTCCCATCTTTTAATTCATCCCAAAGATAATTATAATATTCTTTTTCAAAGTTCTTAGATTCTTTAGATAAATGAATATTAAATTCTTTTAAAAAACTTATTCCAGCATTTACAGATCCTCCACCTTTTCTGGATGCTTTAAATATATTTCCATTTTCCTCTAGCATCCTTAATTCATCTCCACTCTTAGGCTCTGCTGAATCATATACTGCAAATGTTTCTTTATATCCTTTCTCTTTAATGAAATTAGATATATCAGCATTAGTCATTCCTGATCTATAGCAAAGCTCATGGACATATAAATTGTCCTTAACTCTTCTTACTTCACAAATAGCAGCAGGATGATTTGTATAACCAAAATCAATACCTAGATAAACTTCATCAGTATCAGGGAAATCTTTATAATCTATAAACTTCCAATTATTATAGATTTGTCTTTTAGTAAATACTGCTCTCTGACCTTCTCCAAATACTCTATAGAAATCCTCATCTTTATCCTTAAAAGATTCTATCTGCCTTTTAATGCTATCAGATAAAAAGTGATTATCTCTATAAGTAGTCACCCATTCATCTTTTTGATCTTCTGGCAATTCATAAAGCCAACTCTTAACATCTGAAGGATTAAAAGTAAATATTAAAAAATTTTCTGTTCTAATATCTACCTGCCTGAAATCATCTTCAGTTAATTCATTTGCCTCCTCTAGTAAAGCTATATGCCTTTTCCTTCCTCTAATCTTCTGGCTCATATCTAAAGAAATAAAAGATAAAATAGATCCTTTATAAGTAAAAGTATTCTCTGCCTTGTTGTGTTCTCCCTCCCAATAAATATTAGTTTCCTGTAGTATCTGGATCATATCTCTCATAATAGATCCTCTAAGACTAGGAAGAGTCTTTCTAATAATATCTATTAGCAAAGGTTCTTTTGTTGTTTGTAGTATATATGCCAAATATTGACAACACGCCCAGCTCTTTCCACTTCTGGAACCTCCGCTATGAATACGGTATCTTCTATTAGAACGTAACAAATCATAAAACTGCCTATTTAAAAACTGTTCTACTTTTTGGACTCTGCTGGTTTCCATTCAATTAATGTAGATTCTATTGCGCCTTTGTGTTTGATTTCGGTTCTAGTACCTGATAACCTATGAGCCTCCTCTTCAGAAGCTATCATCTTCATGGCTGCAATTTGTAAAGCATTAGATTCTGAATCAATCCAATTAGAAAGCATTTTAGTTTTCTTTCCCACTCTCATCTCTTCCACAGCCTTTTTTATAGCGTCAGATTCGTGTAGTTTATGATTATAAAAAGTTTCTTTAGAACATGGTAAAAAAGCCACTATATGCTCTATAAACATTAATTTATTCTTTTTAATAGCACTTAAAGCCTTTTCTAACAATTCTTCTGTTTTATATGCCATATTAACCTAAATTAAAAATAAAAGTAATAAATCCTAAATGGAGGTAGAAAGTATAATAATTATCTTTTTTAGTTGGATTTACAAATTCATATCCAACCATAAAACCCTCATGAGGAAACTTTAGATTAATTAATAACTCCCATTCCATAAATAGGAAAATTTATATTATATACAAAGTTAATTAATCTTTTTCAGTTATTATTACTTTAGTATCTCCATTTAAAACCCTATAAAATCCTCCATTAATAAAATCTGGTGCTATTTCAAATATACCTTGAGAACCATTCTCTCTTCTCTTAACTTTTTGTACATGAATCTGAATTAAATCAGATCCAAATTTAGTCCTGTTGCCTAATTTTCTAAAAACTGTTAAGCAATTAAAACTCTTATTAAAAAAATCTGCTGAAGATGATATATCATAAGGAGTAGGAACTTTATAGGTTTTATTAAAATATTCCATTTTTCTAGGATGTGCCACTAAAAATAGATGTGTGTTAGTTTTTTGACAAAACTGAGTAATTCTACTTAATGTTTTTGATATATAAGATAAATTATATTGGTCCTCATGCTGTAATAAATTATAAGGATCTATAACACAAATATTAATTCCTTTTCTAAAAACTAAATCTTTAAACTTATCTAATATATTTTTAAGAGTTATATCTTCTAAATCTATTTTAATAAAAAAGAAATGATCTTCTATAAAATCTTTAGTTTTATTTAATAATTCTTTGTCGCAATTAGTAGAATTAATTTTATTAGCCAGCCTTCTTATATGTGCCTCATAAGGAAAAGACTCAGGAGAGAACATAGCTATTTTATGACCATGCATTAAAGCCAGATTAACACAAATTTGATCTAAAAAATCTGATTTTCCGCTATTAGGAATACCAGTAATTGTGGACCATTCTCCCATCATAACCTTAAAAACTGAATCAGATCCTAAGCCTATAGAATAGTTCTTTACGCCTTGATCCTCCCAGTTTAAAACATTATTCCAAATATTATCAATATTTACAACTCCCTCTAAAGGAAAATCTAAAGGATTATTTATTATTTCTCTAAGTTCAGTAGATCCTTTATTAATTAATACCTCATTTGCATCCTTATACTCTTTAAAATCTAAATACTGGCATCTATACTGCCCAAATCTTCTAGCCAATTCATGCCTTAGAGATAAGCCACTTACATCATTATCAGTACAAATTATTATTTTTTCTTTGTCTTTAAAATATTCCCAACAATTATCTAAATATTCTAACCTTTGTGAGCCTTTAGAGGCTCCATTAGGTACTGAACAAACTGAATAAATGCCTACCTCATGAAAAGAAAGAGCATCTATTTCGCCTTCTGTTACATATATTGTAGTGCTATTTTTAATATTATCTAAACCATAGAAAATTAATTCTGCTCCTGATACTAGTTTAAAATTTTTATCAGCATCTCTATATTTAACATTAACTAAATCCCCATCTCTATAGTAATTAAAATTAATAGCCGATCTTTTTCTTTTATTTTGAGCAAAATATTCTTTGCTTTCTGTTATTTTCCAATTAGCTAAAGTAGATTCCGTTATTGCCCTATCATCAAACCATTTTAATAATTTTTTAGAAAGTCCTGATCTATTTTCTACTGGTTTTACAAATTCTTTCTTTTCTTTTATTTTTACGTTTCCCTTCCATCCGCAATAATGACAATTATATAACCCTTTTAAAATATGAACCGATAAAGATTTATCAGTTTTATTTTTTCTGTTATTACTACATTTAGGACATTTCAATTTTTGTTTTACAGCATTTCCAGCAGGAGTTATGCCTATTTCTATAAAATCTTCAAACATAATTTTTCTTTTTTTGGTTAGTTTTTTTTATTTTTTTAATTGGTTTTTTATAATTTATCTACTTTAATTTTATAAGCTTCTAAATGCTGTATATCGGATTTTTTTACTAATAAACAGAGATCTTTTCTATTCCATTTTTTTCTAGTGTACCATCTATAATAGACTTTTAAGTCTGATTTTTGCTTAAATTGTCTAGCAAATTTCATTAAATTCTCTCTTTTATAAAAAATAAATTCGTTAATTTCTTTATAAAACATTACAATATATTTTGCCTTACCTAACAGCCATCCATCATGCCCATAATTTCCTTTTGCTTCAAGCCAAACCTGATCACAAAAATCTCTATGCTTTACATCATATCCTATCCCATTAATAAAAAAATCTATATGCTGATATTTATTTTCATTTACTGTAGCTCTTCTAATATTTTTAAAATTTGTATTTAGTTTGCCTAAAACATTAATAACATAGAGGAATAATTCTTCTGTAGAAGCGCCTGCTCTTCTTTGTTCTTTCATTCTTTTGCTTTCGTAATTCATTTAGGCGTATATAATAGTATATATATTTTTTTATTTTAGGTATAATTGTATATTATATATAATAGTATATATTATATAATTATATACTATGCTTTTTTAACTGTTCTTTTTAAGTTTTTTAGAAAATCCATAAACTCCTCATAAAGATATATTACCTCTGGAGTAGTTATTAATTCATCTCCAAACTTTTCAAATAAAACTTGCAGCAATATTTCAAACTCATTCTCATTAGCTAATCCGATAAAAGAATAATTAGTAATATTAGAGAAGTTATTACTATTAGAAAATCTAATTTTTTGCCTCTCTTGATCCCAGAAAATCATCCTTTTTTTAAACATTTTTCATGTAATTATCTATTCGATCCAAAATTTCATCCAGCGAATTACTCCAAAATACCTCCCAATTTCTATTTTCAAGCTCTCTAAGGCACTTTTTTTGGTTCTCTGTGGGTTTGTTATACCCTGCTTTAATTTCTATCGCTAAACCGCTTAAATTTGATTTAGGATCAAAAATCATAACATCAGGCATTCCAGCTACTGCTCCCAAAATTTTAAATTTATATTGTTCAAACCTTGTTCTCTTGCCTTCATTTGGTATATGTACAACAAAACATTGAGGATATTGAGCCTTTATATAGTTCATAACCGCAATTTGAATCTTGTCCTCTTTTGTTAAATATTTTTGGTAAGGGTTTATACTCATAATCTACATTTACATCAGACTCAAAATAATTTTCAGCTAGATTAATATAATCTTTTGCCTTAATTAATTCTTTTACATCTTTAGATATTTCTTCAAATTTCGTAAAATAATTAATATCTTGAGTCAAAAGGCTATCTAATTGTCTTATACTATGCAATACTGTAGCATGATTTAATTTACAATTAGGAAGAGAATTTCCTATAGATCTTAAAGTCCTTCCTGGAGAAATTAATTTAAGCATAGCAAAATAAATTCTTCTAGCATCTATTATCCATCTCAGTCTAGATCTTTTATCAATATCTACCCTAAAAGTATTATTAACAATATTTTTTATAGTAGAATCTAAATCTTTAATATCTTTTTTCATGTCTATATTGGCATTATTTTATATCCGAAAGGATTAAAGATTAAATTTAATATCCAAAATATAAGTATATAAATAGGTATTTCAATTAAAAGTTGTAACCATAAAGGTTGCTTTAATTTCCATTGTCTAAATTTATTTTTACTTATTTTTTCTAAAAAATTATTATATATTTTTTTCATAATTTTTATAATAATAAAGATCCGTCAAATAAAAGATCATTGTCTTTAAATCTATTTTCCTCTCCAGTTTCTAAATAGTGTTTCCATTCATTTATAGCATACTTATAAGCTTTTCTCCCATCATTTATCTGTTTATTATTTAAAGTAGTTACAACTATTCTAAAAGGGTAGTTTTTCTCCATCCAAATAAATTTAAAATTATCTGGATCTATAGATAGCATATCACTATAAAAAACAGCTTGTAGATTATAGGCAAAATTCCAAACATGAGAATTAAATTGCTTTGCTCCAAAGCCATCAGTATAATTAAAAGAAGCAGATTTTATATCTGATATAAAACCATCTCCTAATAAATCTGGTCTTACTCTAACATCTACTCCATCATAGTTTAAATAGTGAGATAATTCAGCTTCTCCTACTAAATATTCTTTAGCTAAAACGCTCATAGGGAGGCTTTTATCATTTAGATTAGTTTCTAAACCTTTTAAAATTAAATGATCTTCATAACTAACTAATTTTCTGCCTTCAGATTGATCTAAATAACCATTATAAATAGCTTTTCCTTCTTTAGTTCTTTTATCTACCTTCTGATCTAAACAATAATAGTTCTTATTAAATTCTTCAGGTTCTAAAAAAAACTCATGAATTAAACTTCCTAAAAAATATGCAGGTTTATCTTGATAGATTTTCCTATTATAATCAAAAACGCTAGTGAGAAAAATACTTTTTAACCCACTAGCGCTAATTGATTTGCTTGTATGATACTGCTTGTTAGTATCTTTTTTTACAACCAAATTTTTAATCATGTTATTTAATTTTAAAATGGAGAATCATCATTATCCGCTCCTCCCATTCCATCAGGTCTGAGGGTGCAAATATTAATTTTAGAATCTTTAGGATCTTCTGCATCTTTATTCCAGAAAGTAATAGATATATTTCCTTCTGCCCATTTTGCGCCTTGTACTTGTATTTGATTTCCGTACTCCTTATGCTTCCTTATGGCTTCAGGAATTTTTTTTATTTTATCTAAGTTATCTGTTTGTATGTATCCCCAGTATTTTTCTACTGGTCCATTGTTTTTACTCATAGTTTTAAATTTTAAATTAATTAATTGTTTTTAGTGTGTAATTTAGTTAGAGCTTGAGTTTGTTCTATTGTAAGCTCTCTGGTTTGAATGGCTTTTCTAGCCAAATCTTTATCTTTTTTTTGATAAAGTTTATTATATTCAGTATCTGAGATATAATCTTTTTCTCTAGTCCATGCATTTAATCCTAAACCATGTAAAGCGCAGCCTTTTGCTAATGCTCTCATAATTGTATTAACTACATCTGTAGAATTAATATTTTCTTTTGGAATTGAGTTATTTCTGTTATCCATTATGGCTAAATCTACTATATGAGATATATTATTAACTGTAACTTTAACCACAACCCAACCAGAATTATCATTAGTAAAATAATTATAATTGTTTGTCTTATCTCTAATAACTCTATAATTAGACTCAGGATGTTTTAATTTTAATCTATCCCATGCCTTAGCCCAATTTAAATAATCTAAACCGCCTTTTTGTTCAAAGTGATTTCTTACTGGTATTTCTCTAAGATTTAGATAATAATTATTATCATCATCTTCTTTGATGTTTTTTTTGTTTTTTTCCATTTGATTTTTTTTTGTTAATATTCTAATTTAAATCCTAACTCATTTAGTTTTTTAATGTTTCCAATAGTAAATTTATCAGGATCTTTTATACGAGTTTGAAGTGTAGGAGCTGAGATAGATAATTCTTTTGCTATATTTTGTTTACTCATCTTCAATTTTAGCCTTTCAATATCAAAAGCTAAATTAAAATTTTCTTCCATAGTTGTTATAAATTTCTACAAATATAAAAAAAATTAATAAAATAAAAAAATATTATTCAAATTGAGTTACATAAGTTGTGCCAGTATCACAATCTTGATTAGCGACATGCATAGAAATTACTGCTTCAGCAGATTTAACTTTAAATTTTAAGGTGTCTAAATAACAACTCTGAAAATCTTGATAAACATTATTACCAAAATCTAAATGTATTTTATTATACAAGCTAATAGGATCATCAGCAAAAAGAGCATTATCTCTAAAGGTTCCCTCATATCTAGTTAAATAATTTCTGCTATCATTTATCATCTCTGCTGATATACATTGTTCTAATTTTTTACCTACTGAATCCCTTTCTCTTTTAAAATCTCCTTCTATTTTACCTATAAAAAAATCAGTATCATCAGCTTCATTAGACAAAATTAAATCATCATGGTCATACTCAGCAGTATAATTCCCATTATTTGTTATTTGTTCTCTAGTAGATACTATTTTATCTCCTTCTAACTCATAAGATTCAGCTATATAAAAATTATCTATGAATAGTTTAGAGAAGCCTCCAGTACCCAGCCCTACTCTTCTAATTTTATTAATAGAGATAGTCATAAACACATCACTATCTACAGAAGATGAAGAATAAGGCTCTATATCTACGCTTATTTTTCCCCATGCATTAACTGTAGAGGTTTGATTTTCTTTTACTGACTGATCTGAAGAAGAAGAAGGAAAATTCTCCCATTTTTGTTCTTCAAAATTATAATGCTTTAATTCACTAGAAGAGCTATAAGATTCATCTAAACTAGCTTTTAAATTTAGAAAGAATTGATCTGTGCTATCTGTAGTAGCTATATAATAATTAAAGACTACTGTTAATTTTTTTCTTTGTTTTATCTTATTATGCTCTTGATTTAAAGATATAGTAGCTAGATTAGTACCTGACTGATCTAAATTAGTAGAAACAAAATATCTATTTCCAGACAAAGCTTTAACATTTTCAGTAGCATCTGTTTGAATTTGATTTATTAAACCGCTTCCTGGAGTAGCTAAAATAAATCTATCATTTAAAGAAGAGTGTAAAAAATGAGCGTTTTCATTTTGAATAGATAATCTATTTAGATTAGTTTTTATATTAACTCTCTTTAAAGGTTTGTCTAATAATTTAACTAAATCTTTTCCTTTTGGTATAATTTTTTCAGGACACTTTTTAGCTACATTTTGAGTTTCTGTTTGCAGGTATGTACCATCATAATCAAAAACTTTAAAATCTATATTTTCTTTAGATCCTTCTAAATATTCTATTTGTTTATTTTTAATATTAGTATTTGCCATAATTAAAAGCTCATTCCATTCTGAGTTAGTGTTAAAGTGTGTATAGTTGTAGATTCATCTAAAGTTACAAATTTTATCAGGGCATATCTAGCAGAATAAGTATTATTAGGAGATAAATATAAGCTAATAGATCTAGTAGCTTCATTCCCTCCAGTAGTTCCTCCTCCTAAATTATTTCTAAGCTGAATAGTAACCCAATTAACTCTAGCGGTTCCTCCAGTATGTACTATAGCAATAACTTTAAAACGCCCATTTAGTAAAGAAGTATTACTAGGATTAGAGATAAATTGATTATTATAAACAGCAGTAGAAAAAGCGCCTACTGTTAAAGCAGACTGAATAGTAACCCCTGAAGTAATAGCAGTAGCATCACTATCATTATAAACTAAACCAGCTATAGTTACTGTTTCTGTTCTTTCCGTTCCAGTTGCGGTACCCTCTGGTACTTCTCCGCTTACAGTTATTTCTACTTCTGTATCACTTTTCAGTCTTAATGATCTACTAACTAATCCTGTAGATCCTATAGTAGCAGTTATATCAGATATAGAATTAAAATATTTATCTGTACCTGCTGTTAGTGTTACAGTTCCAGTAAAAACAGAATCAGGATGAGGTCTGGCAGGGCTGTTAAAAACTAAACTAGAACTATCTAAAGTAGCATTAGAAACATTATTAGTAAAATTAACAGTAGTCTTGAATTTTTCTATTTCTAAAACGCCTACAATACTGAAACCAAAAGTACCACCGCCACTAGGTAGAGTTACACTAGAGGTTATTTTGTAAGTTCCGTTACTATTATCAGAAATCGTAAGAGTTTGACCTACTCCAGCTAAAGAATAATTACCTACAGCTCTTAATTGATAACCTGCTTTTGGAGATAAAATAAAAGTAGGTGCAAAAGTATCTCCTACCTCATGATCTTCATAAGAAGCTACTGCTCTAATTGGCGTTAAAATAGCATTTTCAGGTATTAAATTACATTGTATTATAACATCTCCTCCTATTTCATCTGGCTCTGGATCATCTGGAGTAGATGAATCATGAGATAAAGTAACAGAGTCCGCATGAGAGCCAGCAGTATTAGTTAAAGTTACCGCTACTACATCATTATTATTACTAGAATCTAAGTTATTTATGCTATATGTAGGGCTTTCAGTTCCGCCACTTTTAACAGTAGAACCATTTAAAGTAAAAACATAACTATCATGAGCAGAGGCTTTATTTGTATTTTGTGTACCAAAATATACAGTAGCATTATTCCTGAAAGAGTGTGTACTAACATCTAAACCATTAGTTAATATTTTAGCAATAGGAATAACAACCTCTTCAGTAGGATCAGTAAACTCAGTTGGATCTACTACAGTATCAGCGCCACTAGGACATAAAGCTAACTGGTCTATATCTTTTTCTATTAAATTTGAGTTAGAGGTAATATACCATGAACCTTTAGCGTGATATATTCTAGAGTTAGTAATTTTTAAAATTTGTTCTAATATTTCTTTAGCCTTTCTAAAAATTAAATTTTCAGTAAAAAAAGCGTAAGGACTTACTTTAATATCATGAAAAATTGTATCATTTGCAGATCCATCAGTCTTTCTAATTTCATTAGCTATATAAATATTATGTTCATGACCTGTTAATTTTAAGATTTCTTTAACATAATAAAAAACATTTTTTGTAGCGGCAGTATCTGAAGTATCAAAAGGTGCATTAAAACTCCCTAAAGTTCCTAACCCATCAATAGCCTCTAACTTCATTTCATAAGGAGTAGATAATAATTGCTCTTTAAATCTATCTACTACTATATAACCAGTCCAAATTGGTTCCCAATAATTATCCCCTCCAGTTAAATCACTCCAGAGCTGAGGAGTTAAATCCCATTTTCCCTCTTCACTTTCCCAATAATAACCAGCAGAATCATGCTTTAAAATTCTTAATAAATATTCTCTTTCATCAGATTTATGAAATTCATCATAATTAGTATTCTCATTAACCATCAAACTTAAAGAACATCTAGAACCTCTTATTGGAGAATATATATTATCATCTCCATCCCATTCTATTACAACTGGCTCAGTAGTTCCTATTAAAGATTCTACAGATCCATCATAACCTTTTTTTAAGATTTCTGCTTTAAAGTGTCTATTTTTTACGTCTTGAAAATATAGCTCAAATTTTGGATTATATGTAGCCATAATATTTTTTTATATTATTCTACCTCTTTCTCTATTTGCTCTTTGCAAAGCCATTACAAGATCCTGACCTTGTACTCTAAACTCTCCTCCTACATCTACTTTATTAGTTCTCATCATCCCCTCTAATTTATTTAAAGGAGCTATAACTTCTGGATTACCTTGAGAAGCGCCAAAGTTATCTCCTACCATAGCTAAAGTAGGAGCTGATACAAGCCCTCCCTGAGCAAAAGCAGGAACTTTAGTAAAAGCGCCTTTAACAGCAGCAGTAGCTCCAGCTATTAATGCTGGTAAAACTATTGGAGCCAAAGGACCAGCTAAAAAAGAACCTTCAGCAGCAGCAGTTATAGAGGCTGCTACAGACTGAGCTAAATGCGCTGCTATAGCATCCATTGTAGAACCAATTAAAGTAGCTGTAAAGCTTCCTAAAGCACCTTCTCCTAAACCTAAACTATGAACTAAAGTATTTCCTACATCACTAAAAGCCGACTGAAGAGAGGCTCCAACTACTTTACCATTTTCACTCATTTCCTGCAATTTTTCGTCTAAATCGTCTGATGATGAACCTGTAGCTGCTGTTGTTGCTACTATTGGTTCCTCTACTTTTGTTTTAAAAAAATCCACAAAAGGATTTAATCCTTCTAGAGTTTGATTAATGTCCTGTAAAGTTACTTTAGATATAGGCTCTGCTAGATATGCTTCCTTATATGCGCCAGTAACATTTTTAGCAATTTCTACAGAAGAAGTTATTGCTGCTTCTTTTGCCGCAGCAAAAGCTGTATCTAATTGAGATTTACTAGCTTTAGCAAAATCTATAAAACCTTTAGCTATTTCCTTTTTATCTAATGAAAAAACGCCAGAAATCATAGTTCCTATAGCTCCAAATTGATCCATAGTATTTTTAGCTAAAGCTTTAATCATAATCCACAAAGCTTTAATAGTAGCTCCAGCTACACTAAACATGCTTTTAAATCCGTAACCTATACGAGATAAATTATATCTAAAATCTTCGCTTTTATTATATAATTCTATAAAATAATTAATAATATCTACTATAACTGGACCAATAGAATCCCAGTTGTCATAAATAACATAAGCTATTCCAACAAGACCAGCAATTATTAAACCGATAGGAGATAATAATAATCCTAAAGCAGCTCCTACGCTACCTATTATAGATAAAGCTGGACCTAAAGCAGCTATAGCAGCCGCTATTCCTACTATCATTTTTTTAGTTTCTAAAGGAAGCGCTTTAAATCCTTTTAGCATATCATTAACACTTGTTAATAGATCTGTAAATAAAGGAAGTATAACAGCTCCAAACTCAGCAGCTACCTCTTTTAATGACTCCTGAAATATTCGCATTTGGTTTGCGGCTCCGTCTGAAGTTCTAGCAAAATCCCCTTGAGCGTTTCCTGTTTTGCTCATGATATACTCATAGCGCAGAGCCACCTTTTCCGCCTGAGTCATTTCTTTTACTTTCTTTTTAAGTCCTTTCTCCATAGCAAAAATCTGAAGATTTGCCTCAGTCATTACTATTCCCATTCTTTTTAAAGATTCTGTTTCTCCAGTAAATACTCCAGCTAAGGCAGTTTGAACTTCCTCAATATTAATATTTTTAAAAGATGCTAAATCTCCAGCTAAACCAACTAAAGAAGTAGAAAGACCAGAAGCCTCTTTAGTATTAATCCCCATAGAAGTAGCCATATCTCCAAATAGAGAAGCCATATCTAAAGCAGAGCTTTTAGCTATTCCAAATCTCTCTAGAGAAGTGTTTGCAAAATCTTCTACTGATTTTGAGGAGTCTTTAAAAGCTACTCTAACTTTATTTAAAGATTCTTCTGTATCAGAAGCAAATTTTATAGCACCAGCAGCAGCTAATCCTAAAGGCAAAGTTAATCTAGTAGATAGAGTAGATCCTATAGAGCTAACCTGACTTCCAAAACTTCTAAGCTTACTAGATGCTGTATTTAATGATCTAGTTAATCCTTTAGCACTTCCTAATATTTCTACTCTTAATTTCTGATCTGCCATAATTACAAAATTAATAAATTAACAACTAAGATTTTTCTTTTAATGAATCTTTGTTTTTATTTCTCTCTATCTGTTTCATAAACTTCTCAAAGGCTTCTCTTGTAGATTTAGGCTTTTGTTCTTTTTTAATATTGTCATGAGGTAATTTAATTAAATCTTCTGGCTTTTTCATTTGACTTTTTTTAGAGCAGTTTACGTTATGTATCATAGTAGCTAAATATCTCAATCTTTCCCATTCCAGATTTTGCTTTATATTATAAGACTCTCCTAAAAGCTGATTTTCAGACCATGTATTTGACCAAAAAAGGTCAGGCTGAATCCCAACCTGACCAATATAATAATCTAATAAATCATCCCAACCTACTCTGGTGGTTTCTCTGGAGTCTGAGTTTCCGTTTTTTTTTCTTCCTCTGGGTTTCTTTTAATTCCCATGTTAAGCTCATTCCCTAAAATTTTAGAGTTCATCATAGCCTCTACAACTCCATTTAATTCTTTAGGATCCATCTCATCTAACCAGGCTCCTACAGTATAAATATTATACTCTATTTTCTTGTTATTTTCTCTATCAAAAGTAACTAAACCAGAAAATATTAATGCTCTTATAGCTGATAGTGATACTCCTCCTTCAAATATCTCTCCTAACTGTTCTAACTTTATCCCTAATTGATCACAAAACTCAGCCCAAAAATTCATGTTGAATCTCATCACTCTATCCTCTCCACCTAAGTTGAGAGTATAGTAACCTCTTTTGCTATTCATATATTATCTATGAATTAGTAGAAATAGTTATAGCGCCTGTTCCAGTTATAGAACCTGAATAAGTAACAGCACTCTCTTGCTCTCCACTTATTTCCAGACTAGAAAGCCATCCTTCGCCACTTAATAATTGATCTCCAGAAACAGCAGTTCCAAAAGTAAAATCTACTTTAGTACGACTATTAATTAAGCTTATTAAATAATCTGCATTTTTCTTTCCTCCTGCTTCGTCTGTATAATCTACTAAACCATCAAAAGAAATCTCAAAAGATCTCATTCCACTAATTGCCTCAGAATAACCTGAAGAATCTTTAGTAGTAACATCTATTACATCATGAGTTAAAGAAAAAGAACATGAAGTTGAATGACCTAAAACTTCTAAAGTTCCAGTATCTTGAATCACTTTAAGAACTAAATTACTTCCATTAAATACACTACTTGCCATAATTTTTATTTTTTACAAATTTACAATTTTTTTAATTATTAATTTTCATTAATATTTATTTTTTTCCAACTCTTAGTTTCTTCCATCCATCTATAAGCATAACCTTCCTCTAGATTATCTTTTGGTCTTTCTACTGGTGCCTCCCATAAACAAGTATCTTCATTCAATACCCAACTATCAAGCCCTTTAGGTTTTATAGGAATAAAAGCATCTCTAGATTCATCATAAGTAAAACCTATTCCAGCATAATTTTTTCTATATGGAGTGCCTCCTAATTTATGAACTCCTCCTCTAGTATTATATGAGGTTTTTTTACATCTTAATTTAGTGAACTTAGCGTATCCCTCCTCTATTTCTTCAATAGTTCTCCCATTAGATCCCTCATCCACTCCAACAATAACTCTTACTACTTCGTTTTTAATATTTAACAATGCATAATGTGCCATAATCTTTTATTTTATTTATTAAGCTTCTGCCCAACTTATATTGTCCTCTCCAGCAGTAAAGGTTGTTATTTTAAATCCAGATACAGAAGAAGTATCTGTGCTACTTGTTAAACTACCTCCTACTGTAATATTTAAACTATCTGGATATTTTACTATAACTACTCCAGAACCACCAGCTCCAGAGTTGTTTCCTGACATAGCGCCAGTTCCGCCACCGCCACCACCTCCAGTATTTGCAGTTCCATCAACACCCACAGCACCTCCGCCACCAGCTGAGGCAGTACCATCAGTTCCACTATATCCGCCACCAGCACCTCCACTAGCATAATAAGTACTTGATCCATCTGAGCTAATTGTAGTAGCATAACCAGCACCACCATTTCCAGAGGCAGAACTTGTAGCATCCCCTCCAGCACCACCAGCTCCACCGCCTCCTCCTCCAAAATAAGTAAAAGGATATGTGGTATATCTTCCATCTCCTCCATCACTTCCTAAAGATCCAAAACTAGCTTCATTTTTAACACTATCTCCTCCAGCAGTATAACCATTGTCATTTCCACCACCACCAGAACCACCATCAGCAGCGGCAGTTGTTCTCTTAGCTGCTCTCCCTCCTCCATTACAAGTATAATTAAAAGCTACACTTTGACCACTAGCAGTTAAAAATTTTGTATCGTTTCCACTTGTTTCACTACCTACAGAGTCCGATCCTCCAGCACCTATTCCGACTGTATAGTTAGAACTTAATTCAATTTCCTGACCAGTAATAACTAGGAATTCTCCAGCTCCACCGCCTCCGCCTCCTAAGTTTACTGACGAACCAGAGAGCTGACCTGTGGAACATCCACCACCACCACCAGCAACAACTAAGCAACTGATTTCTATTGGTGCTGCTGCTAATACTTCCGTTCCTTCATTTGCTGCTCCAGCAATTAACCATCCTTTGGTATCTCCAGAAAAAACAAGTTCAACCATTTGATTTTTTCCATCTAGAGCCATATCATCAGTGGAAGCTAAAATCTTTTTAGATGAAGTTAATACTGCTGAGTTAGTTTGAAAAGTTGCCGCATAATCTAAAACAGCTACTACATCTCCAGCTGAAGGGCTTGAAGGTAGAGTTGCTGTAACAGCACCACTAGAAGTATCTATAAAATAACCTTTTCCTGATACTACTGTAAAGTTTGAAGTTTTAGCAGTAGTTTCCCATTCTACTCCTCCACCGCCACCTCCAGCAGATACCGCAGTATCTACATAAGCGGTAGTAGCTACTTTAGTAGAATTATCTGAGGCGCTTTGAGTAGTAGCTGTAACTCCATTTGGTAAAGCTGCTGAATCATGTATCTTAGCGCCAGTTACAGCATCATTAGCTATAGTAACAGCGCCTGCATTTGTCATAGTTACATCTCCACTAAGAGAAGCAGCAGTAAATCCTGAGCCATCCCCTATAAGTATTTCAGTATCAGCTACAGCTTTTGCGCTTAAATCTCCAGAGCTATTAGCATCTCTAACTATTACTGTATTTGCTGCTTGATCTGCTATCTTAGCTAGTGTTACATTTCCATCTAATATTTTAGCTGTTACTACAGCATCATCAGCTAGAGTAAAAGCAAAATCTAATTTGTCATTAGTATCATCATAAGTAACAACAATTCCACCAGATTCAGTATTTCCAGAAACCATAGCTCCTACTATATCTTCTACCTGCTCTGCTGTTAATTGTGTATCTGTATCAGTTACAGTATTAGTAAAAGTAATTTTATCTCCATCTCTAGCTATTGTTAATCCAGTACCAGCCTCTAGTACCACAGCATCAGTACTAGAATCAGATCCAGTTAATACTATTTTTTCTTCATCTGAATTATCTCCATCAGCAGCAGATACTGTGTAAGTAGGTTTAGCGTCTAATTGAGTTTGAATAGCACTAGTAACGCCATCTAAATAGCCCAACTCTGTAGATGTAACAGCAGATACAGCCACCTTTCCACTACCATTAGAAACAACCGCTCTACTAGCTGTTAAGTCTGTATCATCTATAGTTGTAGCAGCACCTGTTATAGTAGCTTGTTTAGAATCTATCTGAGTTTGAATAGCAGATGTAACACCATCTAAATAACCTATCTCAGTATCAGACACTCCAGACACTATAGCTTGTTTACCATCTATCTGAGTTTGAACAGCACTAGTAACACCATCTAGATAACCTAATTCAGTATTAGTTACAGCAGATACAGTAACTTTCCCTGTAGCGTTAGATATTAAAGCTCTATTTGCTGTTAGGTCTGTATCTGTTATAGTAACAGCTCCTCCAGTAATTGTAGCCTGCATGCTATCTAGCTGACCTTGAATACCAGAAGTTACTCCATCCAAATAACCTAATTCAGTATCTGTTACATCTGATACTGCCACCTTCCCACTTGAATTAGATACTACAGCCCTTGAAGCGGTTAAGTTTGAACCAGTAACAGTAGTAGTAGCTCCTGTAAGAATAGCCTGCTTTGAATCAATTTGAGTCTGGACCGCAGAGGTTACTCCATCTAAATATCCTAATTCTGTAGATGTAACATCTGATATAGCTATTTTCCCTGAAGCGTTTGAAATAACTGCTCTAGATGCTGTTAAATCAGTATCATCTATAGTAGTAGCTGCTCCTGTGATAGTTGCCTGTTTTGAGTCTATTTGAGTTTGTATAGCTGAGGTTACTCCATCTAAGTAGCCTATTTCTGTATCTGATACTCCAGATACTATAGCCTGCTTCCCATCTATTTGAGTCTGTATGGCAGAAGTTACTCCATCTA
>Ga0115012_10000280_pt1 | contig 29246 bp, 36 predicted proteins | sample TroAtlMetagenome_FD_88706 | JGI IMG/M metagenome (GOLD analysis project Ga0115012, IMG submission 88706) | Marine eukaryotic phytoplankton communities from Atlantic Ocean - Tropical Atlantic ANT10 Metagenome | ecosystem: Environmental > Aquatic > Marine > Oceanic | place: Tropical Atlantic...
GAAAAGCCTTTCTTGGCGAGCTTGGCTGCGAGCTCTTCAGCATCTTTGTAATATGGATCGTCAGGCGTAGTGCGTGCACTCCCCCAAAACGTTGCCGCCAGACCATGCGCTCGCAGGAGTTCAAAACCTTGCACAAACTCTGCCATTATACGAAAGACACGCCATGACTGCACTGCATCACCGTTCTCCCCTTTTGGGTCGAGTAATTCAGTAACAATTCGAGTGTTTTCTGGCTGATCAGCTTTCTTCTTTTTTGTAGATTTCGGACGTTTTTTCGAGGTAAACATGCTTACATTGTAGCATCACTCTTTTGCCAAGGAATTTCATATTCAGCAAACTCGGGGAGAAGTTTCTTGTCGTACAGCAATCGTGAAGTCACCTCAGCGTGCCAGAGGGCACCGGTCAGTGCATTGTGCGGATCAGGCTCTTTTGGGAGACCGCAGTAGTTTAAAATAGCTTTTGAGTTCAGCTGACTTCTTTTGTGCTCTTTATCTACAGGTGGTACTCCACTCATTTTTATAATATGCATCCAAGCCAAGGTATGGACATCTATTGTGCGGTACGCCAAATTCCAATTGAGCCCAGCTCGCTCAGCAGCTGCTCTGAGCATACTTCGGTCATAGGGTACATTTTGTCCAGTCAGTGTTCGTTCAGGCAAGTCTTGTGACCACTCCAAAAAAGCCGCCATCAACTCAGCCTCTGATTGTTTCCCGGGGTCAGTCGCTTCTTCTTGAGTAAAACCGTTTACTGCTAAAGCTTCTTCCATAATATGAGCCCCGTCCCATACGCGACACTCACCATAAAAGCGATTATCAGGGTTTCGAAAATCAAGTGCTCCAATCGATAAAATTGAGTGTCGTTCGGGTCGTAGTCCTGAACATTCTGTATCTACAATTAACATTGCTTTCAGTATAGCATTTGACCACCACGAGCAGAGAGTGGGAGAAGAATTACTGGCGGGAGCTCTCTTAAAAAGCACAATTCGCTGCCGCGCTGTAACCGGCAGCTCTGGCAGCGTCGACTGAGGCAAATCTGATGAGGTTTGTCTCTTTTATTTGTTTCGCGCCTGGACAGGTTGGCAAATGATATTTGGTACCCGATTTTGAGGCAACTACTTCAAACCCTGGCGAAGCAACCTCAGCTGAAGACTGTGTGTCCCACGCAGGCGCTGCAGGCTGCGAGATAACCACTCCAGCAGGCTGCACTGTGGTTGTTTCGCTTATAGACTGTCTACCCAGCAAAAAAGCTACAATAGCAATAGAAATGATTAATATCGCGTAAAAAACTGCATCATCTAATAAGAAAGACTTGAGTTTTTCTCTCATATATCGTATACTCTGCCCGTTATTTAATCATTATACCGTAATTGTATGGCAAAGAAGAAAGCAGGTGGAACAGCTAAGAACCTGCGCGACTCACAACCAAAATTTCTCGGTGTGAAGCGCGCAGACGGTCAAGCCGTCACGGTTGGTCAAATCATCGTTCGACAACGTGGAACGAAGATTGAAGCTGGAAAAGGCGTAAAAGTGGCAAAGGACCACACACTTTTTGCTATGACAGATGGTGTAGTCTCTTTCCGCAACATGCGAAAAACAAAGTTCAACGGTCAAACTGTAACGAAAAAAGCAGTTGACGTTGTAGCTGCAGCATAAGTCTCAGCACTCTTTATAAAAGGCCAGCCCTTCGGGGCTGGCCTTTTATAATTTCTCATTTGTGTACTGAAAAGCCCGTTGAATACTGGAGTATTCAACGGGCTTTTCCTTTAAGAATGTCTACTCTCTTACGACTATGCGTCTCGTCTGATTGTCACCTTCTCAATCACCACTTCTTCTACCGGAAGATTAGATGGTCCTGTCTCAACTCCTCCAATAGCATCAACTACTTCCATCCCAGACACAACCTGTCCAAAGACCGGGTGCTTTGATGTAAGTGGCGGCTTGTTGAAATCAAGATTAGTGTTGTCTACCAGATTGATGAAAAACTGACTTCCCCCACTGTTTGGACCACTGTTCGCCATTGAGATAGTTCCTCGGACGTTTGTAAGCAACTCACCCTCAATATGTTCATCAGGAATAGCGTAGCCTGGACCTCCTTGACCGTAGGTAAATACTTGGTCAGTTTTTGTGTTTGGATCACCACCTTGAATCATAAATCCATCAATAACTCGGTGGAATTTGATGCCGTCATAGAAACCTTCTTCTGCCAACTTTGCAAAGTTTCCAGCAGTGATTGGCATTGAGTTATCAAATAGCTCAATTTCGATTGTTCCTTTATTCGTTTGTAGTACTGCAATTGGGTTCATATCATTTGCTATATCTTTCTGGTAAGCCTCAAGCTCTTCTGCTTTGAGCGGTGCCTGTAGCGGCTCTTCGCTTAACAGCTGAGCATCACTTGAGCGCAGTGTGTCTGCTCCCCCGCCAATCCACCACGAGATTCCACCGATAAGCGCTCCACACAAGAGCAGCAAAATGAGAATCGGTGCAGCTTCTTGCAGAACTTCTTTCATATTTATGCTTGCTTGATTACTTCAATAGTAACAGTTGCTTTGTTGTCACCACGGACAAGCTCAATTGTGTGTTCACCAACCTCTTTAATTGGCTCACCAACTACCAACATAGCAGCTTCTACATCGATACCAGCTGCTTGAGCAGCTTCAGCGATATCTTGTTCACTGACAGCTTTAAATGCGTGTCCTTTGTCGTTTACGTCTGCTGGGACCTGGATAGTCTTTTCAGTCAAAGCTTTTTCAGCTGCTGCAAACCGAGCTCGATCAGCTTCTTTGTTTGACTCAGCGTCAGCTTGTAGTTTTTCGATTCGTTTTTTGTTTTGTGCAGTTGCTGGTTCAGCCATTCGCTTGGGAATCAGCTGATTCATTGCGTATCCATCTGGTACTTCTACCAAGTCAGAACGCTTTCCAATTTTAGCCACATCTTGTAGAAGGATTACTTTCATAGTCTGTTTTATTATCTGTCTTTAATTGCTGGCAATCATAGCAAAATATGCTTTATTTCTCCAGTCTATTCACCACTTTCACCTCCTTCGGTCAATACGTCTTCAAATGTGTCACTGACCACTTCTTCACCAGCCAAGAATCTTACGGCAGCGTCTTTTTGTGGATCCTCATCAGCAATCCGCTGCTGAGGTGTGCGTCCAATAACAATGTCTGGAGTGAGTCCACCATTGGAGATAGATGTGCCATTTGGTGTAAGCCACCGAGCGACCGTTACCTTCAATGAGGCTCCCCCGTCAAGATTTACGAGCTCTTGCACTGAACCTTTTCCGAATGTCTGAGCACCAATAACTGTAGCCACTCCGTGGTCTTGTAGCGCTCCAGCGAGAATCTCAGCAGCTGACGCCGAACCTCCATCAACCAACACTACCAAGTCTTCTGGAGTAAAGAGCTGAACCTGTTGTCCACGACTTCGGAAGACATCGTTCTTACTCTCATCACCGAACTCTTCTTTTACGACAATCTTTCCAGCTGGTAAAAAGTAACTCGCGATTGAAACCGCGCTCTGCAAGAAGCCGCCTGGATTCCCTCGCACGTCAAAGACGAGCTTGGTCGCTCCACTAGACTGATATTCGCGCAACGCTTTTTGCATCTCACTGTCAGCCAGAGCATTAAAGCTATACAACGCAATCACAAACGTATCGCCAATCTGTTCTGTTTTGACTGTTGGGATATCAATCGTATCTCGAGTGATAGGGATAGTCAGAAACTCCAGCTCTCCCTCTCGGAAAATCTGCAATGTAACAACCGTTCCTTGTTCTCCACGAATCAGCTTTACAGCTTCATCAATGCGCATTCCTTCAGTACTTACATCGTCAATCTTTACCACCACGTCACCTGAGACAATCCCTGCTCGTTGCGCTGGCGTATCAGGCAAAGGAGAAATAACTGTCACAAGCCCTTCTCGCAGACCTACTTCCATACCAACACCACTGAAGTTACCAGAGACATCTTCATTGAATGAGGCTGCATCTTCTGGCGGCAGATACACAGTGTACGGGTCGCCAAAGGCGTCAACGAGACCATCAATCGCACCTTGTAGTCGCTCTTGTGCGGACACCACATCAGATGAGCTCGCAGTAGCAAACTTTTCATCCATCAAACTCCACACTTTCCAAAACTCAGACAAATCAGGCTCACTAATAGCTGCTTCAGCCTGAGATTTACTGGCAAAAAAGTTGAATAACGAAGCAGTCTGCTCAGCACCGTCCACCTCTTTCCCTACCTGGATACCTGAAAAAAATGCTCCGAACGCAAAACAAAAGGCCAAGAAAAATCCTAGCCCCCGCTTGGTACTTTTGCTAAATACACCCGACTCTGAATCTTGATTACTATACATGTTGGCTATTATTACACAGTCTACGCGTACCCCAAAGCAGTTGTATGCCCTGGGTGAAGTTGGTACACTAGAACACAATGTTAGAAAAACTCTTTGGTGGAAAAACACCTGTCATTACTCGTGAAATTAATCTCTACAATACTGAAAAAAGTACGCTAGAAAAGTTTGAACCGCTCGATGCCCGTAATGTAAAAATCTACAGTTGTGGCCCGACTGTGTACGACTACGCACATATCGGCAACCTGCGTTCATACGTGTTCTCAGATATTCTCAAACGAGTCTTAATCAAAAACGGTTACTTGGTGAGTCATACCATCAACTACACTGATTTTGGACACCTGACTGACGACGGTGATGCTGGCGAAGACAAAATGATGAACGGCCTCAAGCGAGAAGGTCTGCCGGTAACACTAAAGTCCATGGTTGAGCTCTCCAACCAATACATCAAAGCGTTTGAAGAAGATATTGATGAACTACGCATCATTCCTCCGACCACCTGGGCACGTGCCAGTGAGTATGTAAAAAAACAAATCAGTCTCATTAAAACGCTCGACGAAAAAGGATTCACCTACGAAACCAGCGACGGAGTGTATTTTGATATTACAAAATTTCCGAAGTACGGACGGCTCGGGAATATCCAACTTGATGAACTCAAAAGTGGCGCTCGCGTAGAAGTCAATTCTGAAAAGCGTCATCCGGCAGATTTTGCCGTCTGGAAAAAAGGTGACCTTGGCTGGGACAGTCGTTGGGGAAAAGGATTTCCAGGGTGGCACATTGAATGTTCGGCTATGGCCATTGCTACTTTAGGTAAACAGATAGACATTCATACTGGCGGTATTGACCACATCTCTACCCACCACAATGCCGAAATCGCTCAGTCAGAAGCAGCCACTGGAAAACCGTTTGTAAAATACTGGATGCACAATGCTTTTATTACCATTGATAATACCAAGGTGTCTAAATCTCTTGGGAATACGATTACCATGCGTCATCTGGCAGACCGAGGATTTTCTGGTGACGACTATCGCTACTGGCTTCTGACTGCGCACTATCGCTCCCCAGTAAACTTCTCATGGGACGCTCTAAAGGCCGCCAAACAAGCTCTCTTTCGCCTAAAGCGTCACATGTATGAAGAGTACAAACAAGTATCTTCTACCCCAGACGCTGCGTATTTAGAGAAGTTCGATGAACGACTCGCAGATGATCTCGATACACCGGGAGCAATGGCTGTAATGTGGGAGATGATTAAAGACGCTAAGCTCGACAACAAAACCAAATGCGGCACATTGATGGCGATGGATGAAGTATTAGACATCGGACTCTCAGAGAGTGTCGACGACGGAGTCCGCTCACTTGGAGTTATCGCCACCGACGAGCTCCCCGCTGATATTCAGGAGATGGTCGACAAACGTGAAGCAGCACGAGTGGCGCGCAACTGGGCCGAAGCAGATATGTTGCGAGAAAAACTCACCCTCAAAGGCTACACCCTCGAAGACTCCACCCATGGACCAAAGGTGACAAAAACCTAAAAAACCGGATTCAGTTTGAATCCGGTTTTTATATGGTACTTTTCAACACTTTCCACAATAATGCGACAAAACTCGCAAGTCCCATTCCATGGTAAACTGCTAATCACGTATGTCATCCGAACACAATCGCGCCCTGCGCACTCCCCCACAAAACGTTGCTGCTGAGAAAGCTCTCCTAGGCGCCATTATCCTCAAACCAGACGTCATGCACGATGTTTCTGTAGCTGTATACCCAGAAAGCTTTTTTGCTGACAAACACCGCGCTATCTTTGATGCCATTCAAAAACTTTTTTCAAAGGGTGACCCGATTGACCTTGTTTCGATTGTGACTGCCTTAAAAGAAGCTAATCAGCTCGAGCGAGTTGGTGGCGCAGCGTACATCACTGAGCTTATTGAGACAGTACCAGCCGCTGGAAACGCCATGTACTACTCTACCCAAGTACAAGACAAGTCTGTACTACGGAATCTTATTCATGCAGCGGACGATATTGCTGAGATTGGCTACTCAGACCCGGACACAGTTGATGAAGCGATGGACCAAGCCGAAAAGAAAATCTTTCAGGCGACTCAAGCTCCATCAGCGCAAAAGTTCCGCCCCATTGGGAGTGCTTTGACTGAAGCCTGGGAGCGATTTGAACACCTCAGCGCCAACCCAGACGAAAAGCGTGGTGTCCCGTCTGGCTTTACCGCTATCGACAACCTACTCTCTGGCTTTCAAAAAGCTGACTTGGTGATTCTGGCGGCTCGTCCATCAATGGGTAAAACGGCTTTTTGTTTAGACCTCGCCCGAAATGCAGCCATGCAGCACGGAGCTTCTGTGGGTATTTTCTCTCTGGAAATGAGTGACCAACAGCTCGTCGACCGTATGTTGGCCGCTGAGTCTGGCGTGGATTCGTGGAAACTTCGAACCGGACGACTCTCGAACGACCAAGAATACGAGGCGCTTCAACAAGCGATGGACAAACTCAACAAAGCGCCCATCCACATCATCGATGAAGCGGCTTTAAATATTGTAAAAATGCGTTCAGCAGCGCGTCGTCTAAAGAACGAGCATGGGTTAGATATGTTGATTGTAGACTACCTACAGCTCATGTCCCCGACGCTGACCAAAGGGAGCGACAGTACGGTAGCGCAGATTACAGAAATTTCTCGTTCACTGAAGATTCTGGCGAAAGAGCTTGATATCCCGGTCATTGCTCTCTCACAGCTCTCACGTGCGGTTGAGCAGCGTGGTGGCAAGCCGCGACTATCCGACCTTCGTGACTCAGGTTCTATCGAGCAAGATGCCGACGTGGTGATGTTTATTCACCGTGAAGACAAGATGAACAAAGACAAAGAAGCTGAACGCCCAAACATTGCTGAAATTATGGTGGAAAAGCACCGAAACGGTGCTGTTGGTTCTGCAGAACTCTACTTCGACGGCGCTCACGTTCGCTTCCTCAATCTCGATACTCACCACTCCGCAGCTCCTGGCACAGGAGACGACTTCTAATCTATGAATACCCTTGATTCTCTCATTCGCTACTTTGAAACGTTCCCCGGTGTGGGTGGACGACAAGCCAAGCGCTTTGCGTTTCATGTGCTTCGTATGGGAGAAGCTGACGCGAAGGAACTGGCGCGCCTGGTAGAGACAATAAAGCAGAATGTCACTGAGTGCATTAGCTGTCATCGCTTCTTCTCTAGTGAGATGACAAAAACAGATCTCTGCTCTATCTGCAGCTCGAGCAACCGCAATCACAATCGACTCCTGGTCGTCGAACGAGACTCTGACATCCAGGCTATCGAACGCGCTGGGGTATTTGACGGCTTGTATTTTGTCCTTGGTGGGACAGTCCCTTTACTAAACGCGAAAGACAACTCTAAACTCCGTGGCGGCACACTAAAGGCAACCGTAGAGGCTCGTATCCCTGAAGGCTTAGAAGAAATTATCCTGGGATTTTCTATCAATCCCGACGGAGAAAACACTGCTCGATTTGTAGAGTCTATCGTGAGCGAGCTCACCCAAGAGCACGACATCAAAATCTCCTACCTCGGCCGTGGACTCTCTACCGGGAGCGAGCTCGAGTATGCTGACGCTGAGACCATCAAAAACGCTTTGCAAAACCGCTCGTAGCAATACTACAAAAGAAAAAGCGCTCCTATCGGAGCGCTTTTTCTTTAGATTGAGTCAATCTTGATTTCTGCGTAGTGCTGTCGGTGACCAATTCGTCGGTCTCGGTTACTTTTCGCTTTGTATCGAACAATAGTTAGCTTCTTCCCTTTCTTCTCACCAAGGTAAGTAGCCGATACTTTTGTTCCAGTGTGTGGAGTCCCGATTTTTGAAGCAGATCCGTCGTCAGTCATCAGTACTGTATCAAATTCGATCTTGTCTCCCTCTTTGTGGTCGCCCATAAGCTCCACAAGGAGTGTGTCGCCTGCGCGAACGATATATTGCTTGCCTCCAGTTGCAATAACTGCGAACGGGGCGTTAGTTGTTTCTGTTGCCATAGTGCGCGCTATAGTACAAGAAAAGCTTGTTATTTGCAACCTTTGTGATAGGTTTTGAAGAGACAAGGAGAAGCACATGGACAATGAACCTTTTCATCTGGCGGTCCTTCGGATACCCAATCCGCAACATTCCATTATTTCTAGCATGAAGCCGACGCTGCAGTGGTGTGGGCCCCTGCAAACAATTCAGCAAGACAATGAAACAAAACGCATCATCCTGGCTATTCGTATGGCTCGTGAGCATGATCAAATTTCGAACATTGCATTTGACCGTCTCTGCCGAATGGTGACGTTCCACGACAATCACGCTTTTGTGCGCCACGTGTATCGCCCGGCGATCAGTATGTCCCACCTGCAATCGATTCGGACTATTGAACAACTGTCACGGAACCGACGGTGGCGAGAAATTGACGTTCAGTCAGTTGAGTATTCACCACACTATGATGCTCAGTCATTGTAAGCACACATTAAAACCGCGCTATTACACACAGCGCGGTTTTCTCTTGCTTCATTTTCAATCAATCTTCTTTTAGCTGTGGCTTTTCTACGGTCAGCATTTCAACCCCGGCCGACTCACCAGTAATACGAGTCACGTCCTTATCAATTTTATTTAACTCTTTGTATCCAGCGTTGTAGTGATTGACGGTGGTAGACAGCGTGTTTCCGAGCTTTTGGTAATACTCTTCATACTTCGTGATGTGCCCACTGAGTTTCTCTACATTTTTGATGATGTCTTGTGCTTTTTCTTCAATCTCCATAGCTTTGAGTCCTTGCAAAACAGTCTGTAAGTAAGCTAAGAAAGACGTGGGAGAAACGATAATCACCTTGTGCTTCCCTGCGGCGCGCTGAATGAGATTATCTTCGCCTGCACCTACTTTATTGGAAAGCAGGTCGTAATAAATTCCTTCGTGCGGGATAAACATAAAGGCAAAATCAGTCGTCTTTTCGGTAGGACGGATGTATTTGGCTGTCTCGGTTATGCGGAGCTTGAGATCATTGATGAAAGCTTTTTCATACTTCACTTTATCTTCACCCGCTTTGGCAGTCGCAAAGCGGTTATAGTTTTCTAGCGAAAACTTCGAGTCGACTGGGATCACTTTCCCTTTGACGAACACCGCTGCGTCGACAATCTCCCCATCTGAAAACGCATGCTGCATCGCAAAACTCTCAGGTGGGAGTACGTTTTGCAATACTGTTTCTAGATAATACTCACCAAGCACTCCGCGTTGCTTGGGATTTTTGAGGATGTCTTGCAGCTCCTTTAGCTGATCTGCGACCTGAAATACCTGCTTGGAACTCTCCCCTACTTCAGACACTCCTTTGACCACATTCCGCAACTGCTCGTTCATCTCTCTATTAATATCTTGAATCAAGCTTCTGCTTTCCTGGAACTGCAGACGACTCCCCTCCTGCATCGCTCTATTGGTCTCACTCAGCTTTGAATCTACTGTTCGAGACAATTCTTCCAGGCGCTGCATCAGCAACATGGCTTCTTTGTCGCTCCTTCCAGCCTTTTTTGGTTGCAGCAATTTGTACACCACAAAGATATTCACCAGTAGCAATACCACTACCAATCCAATCAAAATAAATTCCATAGAGCCTTATCATATCATCTTAAAATCATGGTAGAATGAGCATTATCATACTTACCTATTATGTCACTTCACGAAAATATTAAAGCCGAACTAAAAGAATCAATGAAAGCTAAGGACGCTATTCGTCTCCGTACCGTACGCAGCATGCTGACAGCGTTCACCAATGAACTCGTAAATACTGACAGAACGCCACAAGACTGGCTCAGCGACGAAGAAACGTTAGCTGTCATCAAACGACTCGCCAAGCAACGCAAAGAATCAATTACCCAGTTTGAAGCCAATGGCCGACCAGAACTGGCTGTTCCAGAAAAAGAAGAGTTAGTAGTCCTAGAGCAATATCTACCCCAGATGATGTCGCCAGAGGAGATTCGCCCTGTAGCAGAAGCGAAAAAAGCTGAGCTCGGCATCGAAGATAAAAGCAAAATGGGAATGCTGGTTGGAGCTGTTATGAAAGAGCTGGCTGGGAAAGCTGACGGTGGTGATGTGAAAACTGTCGTAGAATCACTCTTTTAATATGGGATTCGAGCAGAGACCTCTAAAAATTCAAGAAGCTATACACAATGCTGACACACAGCACTTGTCAAAAGCTGGCGCCAAGGGTGCTGAGGTCACAAATGCTCGATTAAAACGTGAACGTGAGCGTCACGAAATCCATCAACTACAAACAGAACTTGAATCAGAGCGCAGAAAACTCGAGGATACTGAGTCCCGACTAGCTGCAAATGAGCACATTATTTCTACTAATGGTATCGACCAGGATTATTCAACAGACACTTGATTGTTTGAGTTTTTGTTGTACTGTATTTACAGACATCGGTTCATTTACATGGAGGAACTCATGAGTATTGAAGTTCGCTGTGGAGAAATCCAAAATACTGAAGGTCGAAAATTTACTGTTCTGGCTCATGTCTGCGAAGAATTTAAAACGCAAGTAGACTTTGTCAGCATCACGTTTGGGCTCGCCAGCATTTTCGAAGGCAAACCGAGCGACGCCAAAACGTCATTTCAAAAAGAAGCTGTTGCTCTCGCTCAGGCAGCAGCGGCAAAGCTCAACTGGGACGATGGGTGTGATGACGTAATTGACGATTCAGAACATTTTTAGGTGCCGCAGGAGACCTGCGGCACCATTTCCTTATTCAATTATTTGGAGGCACCATGGCACTCGTGACCGACAAGAGAATTATTGCGGCCAGCCTACTCGTGCTTGATGCTCACTACGGCGACACCAAGCGACCACTTCGGGCACTCGTAGACACTGATTTTGACCGTATTCGAGCAGCCAAAACACGCATTGCTCAACAGTGGTTCATTCAGAAAAATAATCCAAACGTTCAATACGCAATCATGAGAAGTGAGATGCTTGATGCTTGGACAAAAAAACACCACTGGCATATCACGACACGCAATCTCTATTCGAGCATTCTTTCTAAGCTCACTGTGTGGGAACAGCACGGCATAAGTCCGTCAGATGTAGATCGACTACAAGAACTGCAGTCGGGAGCTCGACTGTTTCTCCAGTTTCTCAAATCACATGAAATGCAGTTGGTGTAAGCCACTGCATACGCCCGCACATACGTGCGGGCGTTTCTTTACACATCTTTACCTGTGTGTTTTAATCACCTCGGACCATTTTGTCCTTTTATACAGGAGAGCACACGAATGACGAATGTCACCCAAAGTCCCAATAAACGCACGGTAAATGCCTGGGTAGTCAACGAGATAGTCGCCGCTCGCATTCCCACTAGTGATTTGGATAAAATCCAGCGTCGCTTCAAGGGTGGGTTGCAGATTACCAAAACTCAGACCGACGGCATCGCCATCTACTCTACAGCTCCAGACTCGACCAGCGCAGAGTTTGAGCAGTTTATGGAAGTCTATACGCCGTTTGAAAAGCGAAGACTGGACCTTCGTCGCATCTAATCGAGGCAGATTAGGACAAGAAACCGCATGACCAAGTGTCATGCGGTATTTTTATACGTCTGTAAAAACTGCGTCTATCTCTTGAGCTGTATCGATATCAAACTCTCCCACTTTGGTTCGTCTGAGATTCTGCAGAGTTGTCGGGTATCCTATCCTTTTTCCCAACTCTTCAGCGAGTGAGCGAATGTACGTTCCGCTTCCCACATGAAATCTGACTGTCGCATACGGCTTATCCTCACCTTTCTTTACTGTACATAAGTCAGCCGCAAACACCTTCATTACTCTCACTGGAACCTCCGTCACGAGCTCTCCGTCTTTTTCAGCCTTGCGAGCTCGTTTATACATTGGCACACCATCCACCTTAATCGCACTATAGGCTGAGACCGGCAACTCGAGCTCCCCCACCATGTCTTCTAAGGCTGAGGTTATTTTTGTCTGGAGCTCTGCGAGCGGTTCTTGGACCTCAGCTTCAGCCAAAATATCACCCTCCAAATCACCGGTTGAACGCTGTTCCCCGAGGCGTATTTCAGCTATGTATTCTTTGTTTAGTTTTGTTAGGTCGGTCAGACGCTTTGTGCCAGGACCAACCCCAATAATCATCAGTCCAGTCGCCAACGGATCAAGTGTGCCCGCATGACCCATCTTGGGTGCTTTTTCACCAGCGTGAGTTTCTGAATACTTTCTGCGCAACCGACGAATCACGTCAAACGATGTGATGTTCAAAGGTTTATCGATGAGTAATAATTCCGGTAAAGACATTACACAAATTGCACCAATTTAACGAGGAAGAACACAAAGAATAAAATCATCATAACCCCTTCCCATTTCTGCACTTGTCGGGCCAGCCCATTTACGAACAAAATCAAAGAGGCAGCCAACATGACCACGAGACCAAGCTCCATAACTACTTCTCCAGCCACTAGTGGCGCAATCAGTCCAGGAATACCTACCACCAAAAGAATATTGAACGCATTGGAACCAAAAATATTTCCGATTGCCAAATCAACCTCTTTACTCTTGATGGCCTGCAGAGACACAAACAGCTCAGGCAGAGAGGTTCCGATAGCAATAGCCCCAATCGATACCAATCCAAGCGGAATCGCCAATCCGGTAGCAATGTTGACGGCCATCTCAACGGTGTAGTGAGCACCTAGCAAAACCGCAACAATCCCCAACACCACAAACACCACATCTTTCATCGACGGTCGGGTGCGTACTTTTTCTACTGACATTTCATCCTTCGCGTCATTGGATGATGAAAAGAGATACCACAGATAGGCGCTGAGCGTACCGAACAAGAGCAAGGCTTCAATTCTATCAATCACTCCATCATACACAGACGCAATAAAGTGAATCGTCGCAATAGAGAAAATTGGCAACTCTGTTTTGAGGAGATTTTTGTTTATTACTACCGGTCCTCCCAACATAGCCAAAATACCCACAATCAATAGAATGTTTGTAATGTTCGAACCAACCGCGTTGGCGATTACAATTTCTGTCGAACCAGCCAGCACCGCAGCCATTGAAGATGCCAGCTCAGGCAACGATGTACCCAAACCAACAATCAACACTCCGATAGCAAACGAGGACATTCCCAAATGAGCACCTATTCGTTTCGCTCCCTCCACGAACAAATCAGCTCCTCGCACGAGCACGAATAAAGCACCAAGTAAAATACCAGACCACTGAGCAAGTTGTATCAATTCCATAATTTATCCAGTATACCGTACCATGTATCACAAATAACTCACGCAATAAACACACAGGAATAAAAAAGCGTCGCACTGTGCGACGCTTTTTACTTCAGACTACAGATACTGCAAGAAATCTTCATACCCTCTTTCTACCATTTCTGAGCGCGGCACAAACTCTAGTGCTGCACCATTCATGCAGTAGCGCAAACCCCCTCGATCGGCTGGCCCGTCAGTGAATACGTGTCCAAGATGATTATCAGCGATGGCTGATCGCGTCTCGGTGCGCACAGAAAATAATTTTCTATCTTCGTGTTCGGTCAAAGCACTGTCTGTAATCGGCTTTACGAACGATGGCCACCCCGTTCCTGAGTCAAATTTATCTTTTGAAGAATACAGTGGTTCACCAGACAGAATATCGACATAAATCCCCTCCTCCCAATTCTTATCTAACGGACTCGTTCCTGCTCGCTCGGTACCATCCTCTTGCGTAACCTTAAACGCTACTGGATCAAGCTGTGACTTAAGTTCTTCTTTCGTTGGTTTTTGATAGTTACTCCACATATAAGTTGTATTATTTATATTTACATCATCTCTCCATGGCAAATCTGTACTATGACTGTCTGTCCCCCAGTACGTATCAATGAAAGTGTTTCTCCCTGAGGCTGTGCGATAGTACTGATACTTAAGCCTTGTCAGTGGACCTTTGTAATAATCCTGGTGGTAGTCTTCGGCTGGCCAGAAGACAGTTCGTTCTTCTACGTCTATTACTAGAGGTTTGTCATAAGGGCCGTATTCATCTACCTCAGTCAATAAACTATCTATAATTTGTTTTTGCTCCGCGTTTTCGTAATAGAAAGCTGACGAGTACTCATCTCCCCGGTCCCCAAACGTACCATCATCATCAGTCGGGTCAGTAGTTTTCATGGTCACGATAAGTACCTCTTCAAAAGAGATTACCGCTGGATCATAGGTAACCAGCACAACTTCTCGATGACCACCAGAACTGTAGTCTTGATACGTCGGTTCTGACGTACTCCCTCCTGCGTACCCAGAAACAACACTTTCTACACCGGGTAGTTTTTCTAGATCAGCTTCCACACACCAAAAACAACCACCAGCCACCATCATGGTCTGACTACCATCAATACTGTCAGCTTCGCTTGAATCTGCAGTCACCTCCTCCTGAGCCGGCTCCAGCACGAGCTTGTCACCTCCCACAACCTGCTCTTCAGCAGGAGCTGAAGTATTCATCTCTACTGACTCTTCTACCTCATATGGTTGCGCAACAGCTGGCTCAGCCGCTACCTGGAACCCAAAGAAGGCTGCCACACTTAAAAAGATACTCGATAATATATTCATGTAGGTTTATTTAGACTTCTCTTTACTACACAAAATCACGCCAAATATTTCAGACTAGAAGAAAGAGCGTACGCTTCGACACCGCATTCCATTTCTTCGTTCACTTCGTAATGGTACGTGGTAAGAGATTGCCTCCTCCGAAGCAATGAATTGCATTTCTGCATAATCAGCTATTTGCAGCAATGTTTCATTCACCACCAGTGCATCAGTCTCTGTAATACACTGTGCAGCATGGGTCGATGGATTCGTCACCGCAACCAGTGATTCTTCGTCATATACAATGTGGGCTGGATTATTGACTAGGTAATTGATCATCTGCTCAGCTGGGGCATCAATCGCGTCAGAAAATGGCATTCCTTCAAAGAAAGAAAAGAGAACATCGAAAACTTCATCATATTCAATATCTGATCGACTGCCTGAAAGTGTCGGAACAGTAACTGGATCCTCGCCCCGCTCACGCTCAATCTCCTGATTTACTGACGTACTATAAAAACTATAAGAAAATGAATAGAGCGCATCTTCTCGGTTCTGTTCTCTTTGGCCTGGCTCTTCACCGCGCCCACCTCGACCCTCTGGAATAATTTCTGACAACCGAAGTAGCAAACGTTCATCTTGATCAGACGTGAAAGTAATCGTACTTCCAACACCGTCAGTACGAATTGTTACGTTCTCAATAATTGAATGCTTTCCAAAATCTTCAAACAAAAGGTCCGCATACCTGTCGAGATTCTCCCGTGACTGGCGCTCATCTCTGATTGGGTTATAGCTAGAAATAAGTACATTCTCAGCAATCTCTGTCCGGAGCACGCTGGTTTCGCGAACAACCTCATCAATCAGTTGCAAGGTGGCGTACTCCATCCGGTCTTCAAATATAGGCATTTCTTCTGATGGTAAATCAAGCTGCAGAGTCATCACCTCTTCTTCGTACTCGACATACACACTTCCGTCTTCGATTTCATCCAAATCTTCTGTGTAGTAATACGTCAACTCAGCTTCAAATGTCTCACTATCAACCTGAGCTGCTACTTTATATAAACCTAGCTCATCCCGAGAAAGCTCTCCATCCCGACGAGTCTCATCATCTTCAGAGTTAGTCGCTCCGCGATTGATAGTCTGAATAGACAAAATTGCGCGACTGACCTCGATCAAGTCTAGGTACAGCCCCACTCGCTCTTGAGCACTCACGTTTGGAGAATTTTGGATTGAGCTGCTGATTTCAGCTAATGCCTCGTTTAAAGCCGCTATTACTTCTTCTCTGGTCGGTTCAGTCGCTGTGCCACCTGTACTCTGAGCGAGCGCCAATGAGTGAAAAGACATAGCGCCAAACAACGTAATAATCAGACCAAGAGCAACGTACTTGAAAGTAAAAGATAGAGTTTTCATAAATGTATAGTTATATATAAAATGTATCACCTTTTCCCAGACTGAGCGGATTTAATGCACATTTAACAAACCACCATTGAGTCTTGCTCACGATACTTGGCTTGCACAGCTTCGAGCATTTGTATTGAGCCTCCCAAGCGGTCAATTGCTTTTAATTCAGCAACGCATTTTTTGTACTCCGGTATTTGCTGCGCTACCAAGTCCCAAAACTGTTGTCCATGGTTTAGCTCGACTAAATGACACAGCTCATGCACGATAATGTAGTCACACAAGTGCGGCGGCAAAAAATAGAGCTTGTAGTTGAAGTTTAGATTTTTTAATGACGAACAACTTCCCCAGCATCGACGCTGGTTTTTGATAGCTACTCTATTGTAGGTCAGCTGATAATGCTGATTGAAGTGTTGCAGACGCGCATGCACGAGCTTGCGCGCATGCTCTTTATGCTCGAGATAATGCTTGGTAACTGTGGACGCTCTTTTTTTGTAGATTCGTCTCCGTCTCAAACGCCACATCACTTACCAATTTAGATAGGTAATGGTCAGCTGCAACCCAGTTGCAAACAAGACCCAGAGTAAATACGGAATCTGCATATATGCGACCCATTTTGCATACGGACACACAGCCCACATCATCCACGGAATAGTCAACAAAACTACCAAAATAACAAACGCTGCCAATGGCAAATTTTGCAATCCGAATTGAACGGGCGTGAAAGATGCATTTGCAATCAAGTTGATTACAAACGGGAGGGCGACCATTTTAGGAATCTCCCCTTGAAACACTTTATAAAATACGTACCCAAAGCTAATCGCAATCAGAACATACAACACACTCCATACCGGGCCAAACACCCACGCTGGTGGTGCCCAGCTGGGCTGAATCCACTGCGCGTACGTCTGTGCTTCGTTCATTGCATTCATATGTAAAAGTATATCACGTTGACTTTTTAGTGCTGTTTTACTACCTTTTACTACAGGAGGTACTTCAAATGCTTAAAAAAGAAGACTATATCGCGATCTGGACGCACGATACACCACCACCTGAAAATGATGCCAACAAATACGACAAACTCGTGACGTACACACGAGAAGACATCACAGTTCATGGTTTGATCGCGTGGGATGATATTAAAAAATTCTACACCTTCCAGCTCGTGCAAAAAATCTCTGACACGGAATTCAAGAAAGAGACAGCTGTACTCTCGAGCGCAAATTATTTATTTATCCGCTCGGCTATCAGAGAAAATTTCGGCGTCTATGTCACCAGAGGTATTTATGACCAACAGTGCACACCGCCAAAACCTTTGACCCTCGACACACTGCACAAAATGTCCGAGGTCACTGTCTTGTAAAACACAAAGGCGCTCCGAACTGGAGCGCCTTTCATTATTTTATTTAAAACGGAGCAGGGTTTGCGGCCCGTTCCTCGAGCTGATTTTGAATTCGGGCCAACCGCACAAGCGTATAGTCATACTCTTCATTAGCTGCTTCGTAGAGCGGCTTCAATTTTTCTGCACCATGCTTCACAATCGCAGCGTCAAAAATATCTCGTGCTTTTCCCCAGTCAATGTCTTTTGGCTCGAGTACCACCACATCGTCTGAAGTGAGTTCGCCATCTTGAGCCAGTTTTTCAATATGAGTCCAGATAGTAGTCTCGGTCACATCGCGTGTATCAGCAATATCTTTAATGCCTCGCCCTTCAAGCAGTAGTGTTTTTGTGATTTCGTACGTACTTTCTGCTTGCACCCGCTCGTGCGCGCTTTTTACTACTCCCACCTCATCATCACTCGGCACTCTTCCACCGTGGGCGATCACAAATCGTTCGTGCATTTCCAGCACTTCTTTGTCCTCCATAGCGATAAAAGCATCTTCAGCTGAAGTTGACTCTTTATGGAATCGCACATCCTGCATGACAATCTTTGGGTCTACCTGCAATGCATTTGGATGCATCCCGAGCACCTTGAGCCCATCAAGCGACCGCACTCGTGAGAGAGCTACATACCCTTGTCCGTAAACAAACGCTTTACTGAGGTCAATCTCAGCTGCATCAAGCGACATCCCCTGACTCTTGTGTACCGTAATTGCCCAGGCGAGTCGCAACGGCAATTGTTCAATTGAGGCTAGCACCTTTCCGTCTTCTGCCAATTCCCAGGTAGTTGAACGCATCAAAATCTCTTTTCCCTCCAAGGTCTCCAAGACAGGAAATCCTTCATCAAAGCGAATGATGCGGCCGAGCGTACCATTCACGTACCCCGCTTCGAAATTGTTTTTAGTACACATCACCATTGCGTCTTCTTTGAGTTCGAGCACTTGCGGCGACAGGCAGTTTTTTACCAATCCTTCGATGAGTGGTTTCTTCCCTTTACCATCCATCTGGAACTTGCGAATCGGCCCTGGCAGCTCAGCGAGCTTTTGATTATTGACTGCGTCTACGTCAGCGTTGTGAGTATAGAGTCTCGTTGGCTCGATGTGTTCAAAGGCAATTTCTTTCTGCTCTTCAAGTAGCGTGTAGTGCTCTTCTTCGATTTCGTTGCGACGGATAGAACCCAGCAGCCCCAAGAGCTGTTCATCATCTTGTCGGTACTGCTCAGTGATATAGCAAATCAGCGGCTTCATATTGAGCCACGCATTACATTCAAACGCGTACCGCATCACATCCCCGTTGCGAGTCACTGGTGGCAGCTGAAAGAAGTCTCCAATACAGACCACCTGTACTCCACCAAACGCTTCTTCACTCACGCGTACGGTGCGCAATACCTGATCAACCATATCGAGCACCTTGCCGTCGAGCATGGAGATTTCGTCGATGACGAGCACCTGCGCTGCTTTGGCACGTTTTACAATTCGTTCTTTGGTAGAAATCTGCTCCAAATCAAACGGAGTGAGGAAATCCTTGATGCCTACCCCGCTCCACGAATGAATAGTCATCCCACCAATATGTGTCGCTGCAATCCCGGTGGAGGCTGTCACCGCAACATTGAGTCCGGCTGCTTCGAGCCACGCCACGTACTTATTGATAACGTACGTCTTCCCCGCTCCTGGCTCACCAGTGAGGAATACATTGGCTCCAGTCTTTAGAATATCGAGGGCTCGTTCCTGTGTCATGGCAGACATTCTATCACGAATGAGTACTAAGGGATTATCTCTCACAGGTGTGAAAAAAGTCACTTCGAATTTTCTCAAGCACGGTATACTAAATCTAATATGGCTACACGTTCTTCTACAGCGACCAAAATCGCTATCAAAAATAATACAAAAGCACCGGCGAAAAAAACCGCTAAAAAAACCCGTGCCACTACCAGTAAAAAAGCTACACCTAAGAAAGCCGCTACCAAAAAGACAGTAGCCAAAAAAACTCCCAAGAAGTCCGTCAAAAAATCAAACGCTACCGCCACTAAAACTATTCAAAGTGCAGTCAAAAAGCTTGAGCTCAAGCAAACAGTAAAGCGAAATCCCCTTGGTCACTTACTGATGGAGAAAATGCTCCGAGAAAATGGTTTCCGTGGTGGCGTTTCTACCGACCGAGACTTGCTCGAAACATACAGCACCGACGAGAGTATTTTTTCTGTCCGACCGCAAGTTGTTTTGCAGCCGAAAAATCGTAGCGATATCGAAATCGCCACAAAAGTCATCGCCGAAGAAACGAAACGGTTTTCTACCCTATCACTCACTCCTCGAGCAGCCGGAACCGGACTCGGTGGCGGCTCTTTGACTGACTCTGTAGTTATTGATGTCTGCGCTCACCTCAGCAAGATTGGTGACATCACAAAGAAAAAAGACAAAGTTACCTTCACTTGTGAACCAGGAGCCATGTGGCGTAACGTAGAAAAGAAACTCAAAGCTGAAGGATACTACGTACCTTCATACCCTGCCTCTAAAGATATCTGCAGTATGGGTGGCGCTGTCGGGAACAACTCGGCTGGTCCTGACTCGCTGCGTCATGGTCACTGCGTTGACTGGGTAGAATCTCTCGATGTCGTCCTGCACGATGGTCACACCTATACCATCAAGCCTTTGTCGTACCGAGAATTCAAATTGCTCATCAAGCAAAACCATGAGCACGCACGTATCGCCAAAGATATTTTTGACCTCATCTCGAAAAACGAAAAGGAAATCAAGAAGAGCCAACCAAAAACCAAAAAGAATAGTGCCGGATACCCGCTGTGGAGCGTAATGCCACAAGGAGTCGCGAAGTTTAAAAAAGGTGAAGGTACATTTGACCTGACCCGACTTATCTCTGGTAGCCAAGGAACGATTGGTATCATTTCTCACTTGACTATGCGGGCGATTGAAATCCCGAAAAACACTACCTTGCTAGCCATTCCTATCTTTGACCTCAATGATGCAGCTCAAACCATCGTCAAAACACTGAAGTACAACCCTATCAACGTCGAAGTGTTTGATGCTTTGTCTTTTGATCTGGCGTTATCTAATCCGGGCTTTTTCAAGAATCGACTGTCTGGTCCTTTGTACTACAAGGTCATGCTTTCAATGTATTCTACGTACCACGTACGCTACGGACGCAAGGTTCCTGAATTCATGGTGCTTGCTACCCTCGACAGCGAAACAACCCAAAAACACGACGCGAAATCAATCGTGCAGACACTCAGCACTCCCAAGGTAAAACCTCGAGTAGTCACCAGCCCGACCGAAGCAGAAATGTACTGGCAAATCCGTCGCGCGAGCTACACCTTGTCTAAATTCCAAGATACGAGCAAACGACCGGCTGCGTTCCTCGAGGACATGACTGTCCCACCAGAAAACCTGTCCAAATTCTTCACGCAAGTGAAAGCGTTACTCAAAGAATTCAACGTCACTGCCGCAGTCCATGGACACGGTGGTAACGGTCACTTCCACTTCTACCCCCTACTGGACTTCACCAACAAAACCACTCCGGCCTTGGTAGAAAAAATGGCTGACAAATTCTTCTCTACTGCAGTAAAATTTGATGGTGATATCTGTGGTGAGCACAACGACGGCATTATCCGCACACCATACCTCGGAAAAATGTTTAGTAAAAAAATGCTTGATTTGTTCATTCAAGCTGAACACATCTTTGACCCGCAAGATATCTTTAATCCTGGTAAAAAAGTAAATCCCCGCTTCGACATTAAAGAGACGATGCGAAAAACAAACTAGTAGAAAATAGGCCCGAGACAAAGTCTCGGGCCTATACTTTTTATGCGTGTCCATACGCAGCAGGTATTGCATGGTTGTACGCTTCCTCTACCGATATCTCCGGCAAGAGCACATGCTGGAATGAAGGATAAAACTCATCCACTTCTTCAAACGCTTCGTTGAGAATCCCTTCTACCCCACTCATATCTGACAATTCATCATCGACCAGCAGTATTTTGTGTGACCAGCAGACTTTGTCTATCTGCTTGTCTTTGGTGCGGTCGTGGCAAAATGTGCCTGTGGTGACATCGCGATGAAATCTGTTCATCAGCTCGTAGAGCTTACTTAAGGTACGCTCCCGATGAGTTGGCAATATGTGTACTGGGTACTCAGCCGAAATTACGAGCACCGTTTCACTTATATGAATAGCATCAAATACATACGACCTCCATTCACCCTCGTATTCAAAACGTAAGGCTGAGGGAGACACTCTGTGAAAAGTCATTTCCTTGAGCTCAAAGGTCTCTTGCAGCACATCAATGATTGTTACTTCTTCTACCATACTACTCGCCTCCTATTCTGAATTTAGAGTAGCTCATTCTCTATTCGCGAGCAAGCTTCCTTTTACCATTGATGTCACATCCGATTTCTTTCCATACACGGTGATTATATTGGCAGTTTTCTTTCTGTGGTGTATAACAAAATAAGACGAAAAGGAGAAGTGCAATGACAAATCTACCAGCGTCTGACACCGAACTGATGCTCAAAGGCTACGGTCTGACTACGGCTGAATTCTGTTACCGTATGCCGGACTATCAGAGCGTTCTCAATTTATACATCTGGCAGTACTACGACCTTGCCCCTGACTACCCAAAACTATTTGAACTGATTGAGTTTTGGCAGTCAGAAATTGAGGGTCCACTACACTCAGTTCTTTTTACACACCGGAAACTATTATCTCCTGGCGAATGGCGTCACGTCGTTCACAACCAGGAAATACGCTTCCATTGATATCTGGCCGGTTCTCACGAACCGGCCATCACTGTATCCACTTCCCCCCGCGGGGCTTTTTTGTTATAAATACTCCACTCATCTATAGATGAGTACCAATCACTTGGTCCCATCGTCTAACGGCTAGGACACATGGTTCTCATCCATGAAATCGGGGTTCGATTCCCCGTGGGATCACAACACGCTTTTCTTTGTTTACTACATTTTTGCTACAATAAAACTATGGCGTTTAATTTTCTAGATTTTTTTGCGAAATTATTAGTAGCAAATGCACTATTATATTTTGTCACATATTTCATACTTAGTTTTTTCATAGAACCAGAGAGTGTAGTTACTGAATACGGTCTACCTATTGTAATAATGATTGCCATTAACTCGACGATGAAGTTTGTATACCCGGTGGCAATATTATTCACAAGAACAAAAAGTAAAAGTTATGATTTTCTACAGTCTAGGTGGCACTATGTCGCAATAATCATCACTGTACTTTCTTGGATTACAGCTTTCTCTTAGAGATTTGATTATATTGAAAAATAGTCTCTAGGTTGTAAATAAACTTTAAGACCGATTTCGAATCGTCCCCTTCTGAGTCAAAGCTAAGCACAGTTCTTACATTTCCTTTGCTATACTTTCTGAATGGGTATCTTTGATTTAATTATTGGAAAAAGTGCAAAGCACTCTTACCATAAAGCAAAAATTCACAGACACGGACACAGGTGTTATACCGAAGGATTAGATCATAACGAGTATGCACTCGTTAGCCACCTAGCTCAAAACTTGGACTCTAGCAAGTATTTCATATTTAATAATTTAACAATTCCTTCATCTAGCACAATATCGTCACAAATTGACCACGTGATAGTTTCAAAGTATGGAATTTTTGTGATTGAAAGTAAGCATTACAATGGGTTTATTTTTGCACATGCAAACCGAAATGAATGGACGGTTACTTACCGCGGAGGTTCAAAGTTTAAATTTCAAAATCCTATAATTCAAAATTTCGGTCACGTTTCTGCCCTTAAAGAGCAGCTACCGTTTTTGCGACGGTGCTTTTTTAATATCGTAACTTTTTCTGGAGACTGTGAATTTAAGACAGATAGAATTAATGATGTTCTGTACTCAGAAGAACTAGTAGATTGCATCAAGAAAAGAAATCGTATATGGCTACAAGAAGAAGAGATTCATATGGTTATCGGTAAATTGCTGATGCTTTGCCAAACTAACGATATTGACCTTGAGAGCCACATAAAAAATCTACAGATCCATCACGCGAAAAAAACAATTGCCGCATAATATTTTTACAATGAATGAGCAAGATATCATCAACTTAATTCAGTCCGACAAATGGATGATGGACGTCTTGCGTGAAGCTGAGAGACTCAATTTGCCTGAGTGGATGATTGGCGCAGGTTTCTTAAGAAATAAAGTTTGGGACCATTTGCACGGAATCAAACGTAACATTGCAGACACAAACGATATCGACCTAGTCTACTTAGATGCGGAAAAAATATCCGAAGAGAGTGACTACGCTCTCTCAGAAAAAATGAGCGGGGCTCTGGGCTTACGCTGGGAAATCAAAAACCAGGCTTACATGCACACTCGCCACAATCACCAACCCTACAAAAGTACTGCTGAAGGCATCTCTCATTGGGTTGAGACACCAACTTGTGTAGCAGTGACTCTAAATAAAGGAGAGCCTAAAATCATTGCTCCACACGGGATTGATGACTTAGTTAACCTCATTATCCGACCCACACCAACACGTACGGCTGATTTGGCGCTTTTCTACAAAAGAATTGAAGAGAAAGAGTGGCTGTCAAAATGGCCGAAGTTGAAAGTGGTTGTAGATTGATTTATATAAGCGGCTCCAAATCGTCCCCCTTAGGTTCACAAGCATATGAAAACACAGGAGTAGTTAATACAGCACGTTTCTAGAGAACCCTGTATCCAAAAGTGTATTTTGAGTTACAACCAAAGGCAATCCAACCAGTCGGTCAGCATGTGAAAAATTAGACCTACACTTATGATTCTTGCGTATACATTTGGTATGAGCAGCATTGCAAAATAACCAGCGATTGCGATCTCGGAGTGTAGTGGATGAAAACCAATACTACATCTTTCAGGATCAAATATCGGTTGCGCTAATAGGTGATCCAAATCTACTAGCATGGTTGCTACCATAATTAGCCACGCAGATTTCCAGCGTCCCTTAAATAGAGTTCGAGCTATCAAACCAGGAAACAAAAAATGGAGGGAGTAATGGACCATGACTTGTAGCATACTCTGAATCATATCAAAAAAGCCCCTATAGGGCTTTTTTGACCAATTTTTACCTCTCAACTTAATTCACCTCAAAGTTGAACATCATACCTGAATCTAAGTGTTCAGCGATATGACAGTGTGTCATCCATTTTCCAGGATTACTCATCTCAACCAAGATATCGTAGGTTTGTCCTTCTGGAATCAATACTGAGTCTTTCCACTGCAGGTTCTCGTTCAACTCACCATCTTTAGCAAGAATCACAAACTTCTGCCCATGGAAGTGAATTGGGTGTTGCATTGGATGCATTCCCTCGTCATCGTTAAAGATACGGACTTTAACTAAGTCACCAGTTTGGAATGACCAATCAATGTCACCGTTACGCAATCCAGTATCAGTGTCTTCAATGACCCATTCAATCGTGTCGTCAGTACTCATTTGGTTCATCATGGCCATATCATCTTCCCATTCAATACCCTCTTCGCTGTGGGGCTCATCTGACTCTTCCATCATATCACCCATAGAATCACCTTCAGCGTCTAGATATGGCTCACATCCAGCCATATTCGGCATCATGGCACAATGTTCAACCGCTTGTTCTTTGGTCATCTCCATACCCATGAGATTTACTGTCCCAGATTCTTCTTCAACATCAAGGAATGGTTCACAACCAGCCATGTTTGGCATCATGGCACAATGTTCGATGGCCTGCTCTCGGCTCATCTCCATACCCATGAGGTTCACTGTTTCACCGGGTTCAACTGTACCGTCAGCGGTCATACGCTGTGCCATCATGCCTTTCATCTCGATATCAAGTCGCAGGTTTTTATCTGGTGCCTTAGCTAGCAGGCTAGCCGCTTGGCTACGGATGTCCGAGTAGTCGCCAGCGTTGCTTCGAAGTGACTCAAACTCAGCTAAACGATTCACGTCAGATGGTTCTACCGTCACGGTACCAATCTCTTGATCTCGATGCATAATTGGATACGTGCCAGGAGCATCATAATATAGCTCGATAACGTAGCGCTCTGACGTTCCAATAATTTGGTGGTCGATCATTTCCTCCTGTTCAATCCGTCCTGTATCACCACCTACTCGTTTCATTTGAGCTCCTTCAAACTCTAATTTAAATGTTCGAGTGTTTGCAACGTTCGTAATAAACGTCCGAGTGATTTCTCCTTGTTTAACAGTCAGGTTGTAGTCTTCGGTATCATTGATAAGCAAACGGTCACCAAAACGTCCCATAAGCGTGTGCGTGACCACCTCACGGTCGTATTCTCCGTCTTCGAGGATGTCATCAACTATTAGGTACTCTTCTCTATCTACCTCATTCCAGTACCCATCTTCGGTGACGATAAAGTTTCCGTAGAGACCCATGTCTTGTTGGTAGTCCTCTCGAACGTGCGGGTGGTACCAAAAGACACCAGTGTCAGGAAATTCTAATTGGTAGCTAAAGGTCTCGCCAATTTCAACTGGCGGTGTGATTGGTACCGCACCATCCATTTGCCAGTCACCTCGCAGTCCATGTGAGTGCAGAGCAGTTTCCATGTCGATGTTGTTGGTGAAATTCACCGTCACCTCAGACCCTTTCTCTACCTTAAGAATCGGACCAGGAATCTGACCGTTGTATGCCAGACGTTTTACTGTTCGATTACCAACCTCTTGCTTCACAATTGAAGCGGTAAGATCAAAGGTGTCTCCGTCACTGAGTTCAACCACTTGTGTTGGTTGCACCTCTGGCACGTTCTTGTCTCGCAAGATTGATAAGTTGTCTCCATCGGGAATATTCTGTCCCATCATCATGCCGTCCATGTTCATCATGTTGGGGGTACTGGTGTACCAGAATACTCCACCAACGAGAAGCAAGAATGCTCCTATGCTCAAAATATATTTCATAATTAGATTGTTACGTACGGTGACATGTCACCATCAGTTGATAATTGATAGACCTCATAGGGGGCAACCTTTCGTCCTGACATACCCGGTGTACCAACTGGCATTCCTGGCAGACCGATACCGGCAATAGCTGGTTTCTCGGTCATTAATTTCTCAATTGCCTCTAGTGGCACATGACCCTCAATCACATAATCACCAATCACAGCTGTGTGACAACTAGCGCCGTCTGCCGGAATATTGTTCGATTGCTTTATTGCATCGAGATCGGTGGTTTCTTCAATCATGACAGTAAAGCCAGCTTCCTCCAAGGCTTTTGCATGACCAGTACAACAGCCACAGTTAGGGCTCTTGTATAGGGTGACTGATTGACCAGCTCCAAAGTTTGCGACCGCCAAGTCAGGTTCATTGGTAAGGTTGCTTTGTCCAAAAGAAACTAAACCAGTGATGGCAACCGCCACTAACGCTATTGTTGGCAAAGTGATGAATTTTTTTCGTTTTGTAATGAATCCGTAACTAAGCGCACCAAGAGCCAAAACTGCTACGAGCATGCCGACAACCGTCATTGGTTCTTGGTACCACGCTGTGTGAAGCTCATCATCGTGTGCCAACGAAATGACTGGCGCAAAGAGGCCTGCGCCGAGAATAAATATTTTTTGCATTGTAGTTTACTTTTTTTAAATTAATAACAGAGCGATGTAATCGCTTCACATTAGAAAGTTAAAAAAGTTTTGGATGTAAAATGCCGTTTGAAAACAGTTCCTGTAATGGTCTATACGAAAAAGAGTATGTACGAGTACGTAATACGTTTAAACGGATAGGTATAGGTCTTCTCTTTGGGGCAAAAAGAAAGGGCGTAGTTGAAGCTATAAAGACAATCGCTCCAGCAACCAACATAAGTGTCACAACAGTTGGTGCAGCAGAAACAAAAGCAGCTTTCCACGCACTAATATGATCAGCTAGATTCATCGGACAAATCACTTCGCCACTCTCCATAAATGGACAATCTGTCATTCCACCAGCCATATCCATCCCCATGGACATATGAAACAAGCTCGCAAACATTGCTCCAAGAAAAACGGTGAGGATAGCTATACCAACTATTTTCTTCATGATATTTATCATAATACACTACATTTTAGCCTTAGAATAGACGTTAAATATCTTGTCGTGTAAATCAATACTGGTCTTATCGAGCACTAATGCATGGATATATTCTGGTGATTGGACAGCCTGATCTATACACAAAGTTGTTGCCCACACGTCTGCCTCAGTCGCGCTTGAAGAAACTACGTATGAAGTCTTGTGCTGTGTAGTGAGTAGATGATTTTGCATGATTCCTTTTTTGGAGTCTGGCCACGCTCGTAGATTTGGTGAAGAAGAAGCAAAGCCAGAATGTAATAGTTCAAGATTGCCAATACTAAGTGATTTATCGTAAGGGTGCGCTAGTTCAATTTTAACTGGTTGCTCATTATCAGAGGTTGCATACATATCGCCGCCGCCATTGATCAGAAAGTACGAGAGCTTATGTTCAGTTTGTAGATATTCAGCCAAAGCATCAATGGCATAGCCCTTACCAATGCCACCTAAATCAAGCTGGCCCCTCGATAGAGTGATTTTTTCATCTGTTACTGAAAGCACTTCAGGTAATGCGGGAACAGAAGCACCGTGCCCTTTAGCGATAAATGAGTAATCTGCATCGTAGCCAGCATTACTTAACTTTTCTCCAATGGCTATGTTAAACACACCTCTGGTCTTCTCATAATAGCTGAGGGACAACTTTAGAATATCTACAAATTGTGGATCTGGGTTCTCAAATTCACTGTCACGATTTAATTTCGACAACCACGAATCTGTGCGAAAACGACTATATCGTGACTCGTATTTTTCTAACCAGTCAACAATAGAATTATGAAGCAACATTTTGTCGCCACACTCTTCAAACAACTCTATGTGCCAGTACGTCCCCAGTGCTTCAATCTTTGGTAGCAACATGGTTATTAATTTTGCGCCCTTTCTTTTATCGCCAGTAGTGCGTCATTAAAGCCATCAGTAGTTTCTGAAGCTTGCCCGACTCGCGCTATCGGTGCGTCCTCAATCGGCATTCCAATCACGACGTCTTTATAAAGAGAATCAAAGTGTTGTTGGTACTGAACAGAGTGAGTGTAATCAATGGTCGCGTACGATTGCTGAGCATCAACAATGATGCCATCTTTCAGCGTAATCTGCGTTCGCATTGGTTCATATAACTTAGGCCAGGCGAAGTATGCTAACTCAACCATATACGTACCGTTCTGGTATTGGCTGTCAGACGTTTTTTCAGGGTCTTGGTCTACTAAGATGACTTTTAGACCTTTTGGCTCTCGCTCTGATTCAGTTGGAGCATCGGGTCTAGGCCTTATTACGATACCCTCGGGCGTTACTATGTCAGGAAGTAGTGACGGCAATGCTTCATCGGCTTCTGCTACTGCACTTTGTGAACCACCACTGGCCTGCGCTTTAATTTTCTCAAGCCCAGCGTCAAAGGCTACATTAGTCAGCGAAGCACCTCCAACTCGAGACAACGCAATATCATCGACTGGTTGACCAATTACTTCATCTTTATAATAGCGCTCGAAAGAATCAACGTAGCTATTTGAAACTGGGTTGACA
>Ga0115012_10000281_pt1 | contig 29214 bp, 24 predicted proteins | sample TroAtlMetagenome_FD_88706 | JGI IMG/M metagenome (GOLD analysis project Ga0115012, IMG submission 88706) | Marine eukaryotic phytoplankton communities from Atlantic Ocean - Tropical Atlantic ANT10 Metagenome | ecosystem: Environmental > Aquatic > Marine > Oceanic | place: Tropical Atlantic...
AGAAGGCCTGTTGCTCGTCCCCGGCGCAGCCCACCCAACCAAACAGTGGCCCTTGGAGGGTTTCATTGAGGTGGCTTCGCGCTGGACGGGGCCCGTGACAGCCGTGGGTGGCCCCTCGGATGCCGAGTCCATGCAGCAACTCAAACAACGAATTCCGGGGCTTCGAACCGTCCACGAAAAAGGCTTTGCCAAAGCCTACCAAGCCATCCGCGAGTGCAGCGTGGCGGTTGGGGGAGACACCGGCCTGATGCACTTGGCAGAAGCCGCCGGATTGCGAACCGTGCCCCTGTTCGGCCCGACGCACAGCACCGATGGATTTTGGCCGCATCACCCCTCACCCATCGAAGTGGACCTCAGTTGCCGACCTTGCAGCCGACACGGTCGCAGCCACTGCCCGGTCGGGGACCACCAATGCATGCAGGCCATTACCCCCGAGCGCGTCTGGCAAGCCATTTGCGAGAGCGACCGTGCGTGACGCTTTGAACGCCTGGCTGGCGGAGGCAAACGCGAGCGGAAATCGTCTTCGAGCGGTAGAGGCAGCGGCCCGTTCGGTGGAGGCGGACCCCTGGCGTGTGGTCCAAGAGGCCGGACAACTCGCCCGGTGCAGCATGGAAACCGCTCCACGGGACTGTGGGCTGACCGCAACCTTGAGTGTGGTCTCGACCAATCACCCGAATGCCTTGGTTCGAGTCGACGCAGGCAGCGCATACCCCGCCTTCGACCGCAACGGTCGAAAGCGACGGGGCGCATTCGACACTCCGGCGACCATGGCTCACGCTGCCGTCACCGCGGCGTTGCAGGCTTCACGCCGCAACACCGGCCAAGCGTTGGACCCATCCTGCGGTACGGGAGCCTTTTTGGTGGCTCTGAGCGAACAATGGTCCGGCGATGTCATCGGGATCGAACTCGACCCAGTGGCGGCCGCTGTGGCGGCGATTGCCGCACCCAATGCCCAAATCATCGTGGACGACGGGCTGGAAATCGACATTCTTTGCGACGTGATCGTGGGCAATCCGCCCTTCATTCCTCCCGAGCGTCAGAACAAGAACACTCGGGCCCGGTTGCGCAAAGACATGCCTTGGTTGGTGGGTCGGTTTGATTTCGCGGTCCCGTTCGCCGCGCGCTCCGTCGAACGCGTACGGGCTGGCGGCGGCGTCGGCCTCATCCTGCCCGAAGCCCTCATGAACCAACCTTATGCCCAGCCCCTTCGAGAGCGTTGGCTCAAACGGCATGCGATCACCCACCTCACCCACGCCGAACCGTTTCCGGGAGCCCAGGTGGGCGTCGTGATCATCGGCATGGAAAAAGGCGCGGGCCCCGCTCCGCTTCCGAACGGTCTGAGACCCGAGTCCCTGGCGCAGCTCGATGCCGTGCCCTTTCACCCTTCCTTGCAGCCAGGGGATCCAGAAATCGTTGCCAAGGTTCGGGCCAACTCCAACCCATTGGGCGAGTTTGCAACCGTTGATACGGGCGTGGTGAGCCACGGCTCGCACGGAGGCAAAGCAGTCTTGTTGCACGCCACTCCGACCGCTGATCGCGTTCCCTATGTGGACGCCAAAGACTTGGTCGACAACCGCACACAATGGCTCGATTACCGTCCCGAAACCATGCACAGGCCCAAAGACCCTTCGCTCTTCGAGTCCCCCAAGGTGTTGGTTCAACGACTCCGGGGCCGGGGCCCCATTCGCGCATGGGTGGATCGAAGCGGCTTGTACGCCGGTCACACGCTGACGGTGGTGAGACCCGACCGGCCACCGTTGTCGCCCGAACGAATTCACGCCCTGATCACGCACCCATTGGTCGACGGGCTGCTGCGCATGGAACGGGGTTCTCGCCTCGACTTGTACCCAAAAGACGTGCGGAGCATTCCGGTACCAACGCCGTGGCTGGAACAACCGGACACTCCGCTTGAGGTCGCCCTTGGACTGGAAGCGCACGAAGCCGAGCGACTTCTGAGCTTTAGTCTCGAATAGCGTTCGCCCTTTGTTCAACCCTTGAGTGGATCCCGCGGGCTCATTGAACCCAAGGCGAGCGCGACGAACGCACCGAGGAGCCTTGTTGGACAATCTTCCGCTGAACCTTTCACGGTCACCGGTTAGTCTTGGCTCATGAACTCAATGACCGGATTTGGGCGCGGAGAAGCGTCGAATGGCAACCTCACCGTTGTCGTCGAAATGAAGAGCGTCAACAATCGCTACCGAGACGTGCAAATTCGCCTGCCGCGCACCTACGGGGCCATCGAGTCGCGCATCCAATCGGCGTTGAAAGAGCGATTTGTTCGTGGACGCATCGATGTCTCGGTCCGCCGCCAAGTGGTGGGCTCCGACCAAACGGTGCGCGCTGATCCGGTCTTGGCCGAACATTACCTCCAGGCGGCAATGGAAGTGTCCAAGCGGCTGGCACGCGGCGAAGAGAGCATTCCGACCACCTGGGTGTTGGCCCAGCCCGGAGTCCTGACCGCAGCGGAAGCCGAAACCGATGCGCTGGCGGAGTGGGACTTGGTGTCCACCGCCCTTGAGTTGGCGGCCGACGAATTGGAGCAAATGCGGGCGAAAGAAGGCCGAGCGCTGCAAAAAGATCTGGATGAGCACCTGCTCCGCGTCACCGAACTTCGAGCCGAGGTGGCCTCCCATTCGGCCGGCATCGTCGACCGTCTGCACGCCCGCCTGGAAGACCGCCTGACCCGGCTCCTGAAAGACCAGGTGGACGAAAGCCGTTTGGCCCAAGAAGCCGCAATTCTGGCCGACAAAGCCGATGTTGCAGAAGAACTGGCCCGCATCAGCAGCCACTGCACCCAGTTTGCAGAGGCGCTGGCTTCGTCCGAACCGGTGGGACGAAAGTTGGACTTCTTGCTGCAAGAACTGAATCGCGAGATCAACACCATCGGTTCAAAAGCCGCCGAAACGGACGTGGCCAACCGAGTGGTCGACATGAAGAGCGTGCTGGAACGCATGCGCGAGCAGTCCGCAAACGTGGAATAGCCGTGGCCGCCGCCACTCGACTGTCCGCCCAACGGGCCCAACGCCTTCGAAATCACTTCGAAGACTTGGCATCGACGTTTGAGCCGGGCCTCGACCCCGTGGACTTCGTCCACCGATACACCCTCCCCGACGACCAAGAAGTGGCGGCCTTGTTCGCATCAGCCCTCGCGTTTGGACGCGTGGCGTCGTTCACCCCTGTCTTGGAGAGCATCTTCACCCTTGCCGATGCCGCCGGGGGACCGGCCACATGGGTCGATCGTTCGGTCCACACGCCCGACCCAGGGTTGAATTCACTGTTTTATCGATGGGTTCGCGGTCCGGATCTGGCCCGTTTCGCTGCCGCCATCGGGCGGTTTCGGGGCCGACACGGATCCGTGCGCGAATGGGTGAATCAATCGAACCACACCGCAGATCCCGACATCGGCCCCACGCTGAGCCGCTTGGTCACCGAATTCCGCGACCTCAGCACCGTGGAGAGCGGCGCCTCATTTGCCGATCTGGGCCGGGGGTACAAGCACTTGCTGCCCCACCCCGACTCCGGCTCCGCGTGCAAACGGTGGTGCATGTTTGCCCGGTGGATGACCCGGACAGAGTCTCCGGACATTGGACTTTGGGACATCGATCCCGAAGCGCTGATCATTCCGCTCGACACCCACATTCACCGGGTTTCACGCATGGTGGGCCTCACCCGACGAAACGACGGCAGTTGGCGCACAGCTCGTGAAATCACGGCCAATCTCCGGCGCGTCGATCCATCCGATCCGGTGAGATTCGACTTCGTTTTGGCCCACTTGGGCATCGATGGGCAATGCAAAGCTCGCCGGATTGCCGAAATCTGCGATCGGTGCTCATTGGTTCCGGTCTGCAAAACCGGACGGCCCGGTTAGAGCACACCCTCCGGAGTACCGCATGAGCCTGAGCACAACTGCCTGGACACCGCCCGAACAGGGTGCCTTGTTTGTGGTCACCGGAGCCAGTGGCACCGGAAAGACCACGCTCGTAAAACGCGCATTGGCTTGCATCCCCGGTCTGTGTTTCAGCGTCAGCGCGACCACTCGACCCATGAGAGAAGGCGAATCGGACGGGGTGGACTACCATTTCCTTGACCGCGAAGCGTTCATGCAGCGGGTCGAAAACGGCGAGTTTTTGGAATGGGCCGAGGTGTACGGCAACTGCTACGGCACCCTCCGCGAACCCGTGCAGGCCGCTCTCGCCTCCGGAAACAGCATTTTGCTCGACATCGACACGCAGGGTGCAGAACAGGTCCGCAGCAGCGGAGAAGCGCACACCAGCGTGTTCGTTCTGCCCCCCAACCTCGAAACACTCCGCCTTCGACTGGCCGGACGAGCGACCGATTCCGCCGATGTCATCGAACGGCGCATCCGGGAAGCCAACGACCAACTGCGCGAAGCGGGCTCCTTCGACTGCTTGGTCGTCAACGACGATCTCGAATCAGCACACGACCAGTTCCAAGCGATCTTGGTGGCGGAGTTACTCCGTACGAAACGGCATTGTGGGCTGGTTGAGGCTTTCCGCAACTAAACGCGAATCAAAAAGCAGTCCATAGATCTGCGCTGCAGCCCCCATCGGTGCTACCCTGAGTGGGAGATGGAGGCGTGAGTCCGTATGCGACTCAATGACATTCTGGACACGGTTGGCAACTACGCAACGGATGCCGACCTCGACGTCATCATGCGGGCTTATGTATTCAGCGCAAAAGCCCACGCTGGACAAGTGCGAAAGAGTGGAGAGCCCTACCTGACCCATCCGCTGGCGGTGGCCGGTATTCTGTCCGAGTGGAAAATGGATGTGGACACGATCGCCACAGGCCTTCTGCATGACACCATGGAAGACTGCCTGGTCACCCAAACCGACATCGACGGGATGTTTGGTGGCGAGGTCGCCGAATTGGTCGATGGCGTCACCAAAATCGGAAAACTCGAGTTCCGTTCCAAAGAAGAAGCCCAAGCCGAAAACTTCCGTAAAATGGTCTTGGCCATGGCCAAGGACGTTCGCGTCATCCTGGTGAAACTGGCAGACCGGTTGCACAACATGCGCACGATGAAGCACATGCGAGCCGACCGCCGCAAAGCCATCAGCCAAGAAACGTTGGACATTTTTGCGCCCATCGCAAACCGGTTGGGCCTTTCAAAGGTCAAGCAAGAACTGGAAGACCTCTGCTTTCAATATTTGCACGAAGACGTCCACGGTGAGATGACCCGCAAGCTCACTGCGGGCGCAAGCGACCGAGACCAATACATTCTCGACACCGTCGACCTCTTGAAGGCTGAACTCAAGCAAAAAGGAATCGATTGCGACATCAAGGGGCGCTCAAAACACCTTTTCAGTGTCTACCGAAAGATGCTCGCGCAAAACCTTGAGTTCGAGCAAGTCCACGATTTGCTGGCCTTCCGCGTCTTCGTGGAAGACATCGGAGAGTGCTACACCGCACTCGGTTTGATTCACGCGAAATACCGTCATTTCCCCAACAAGCTGAAGGACTACATCAGCCACCCCAAATCCAATGGGTACCAGTCCTTGCACACCGTTGTCATCGGCCCCGAAAACCAACAAATCGAAGTGCAGATCCGCACCAAGGACATGCACGCGATTGCCGAGAACGGAATTGCCGCGCACTGGCGATACAAAGAAGGGCACCTCGCCCTGTCTCGCGAAGACGTGCAGAAGGTGACCAAACTTCGAGAATTGTTTGAGGCGGCACGGGAAGTCGAGGATCCGCAAGAGTTCTTGGAAACCGTCAAGGTCGACTTGTTCGCAACGGAAGCCTTTGCATTCACCCCTCGAGGCGACGTGAAGTTCTTTCCCTTGGGGGCCACCGCCCTGGACTTCGCCTACTCCATCCACACCGAAGTCGGCAATCGTTGCACCGGCGTGAAAGTCAACGGACGCATGGTTCCGCTTCGGTATGAACTGAAAAGCGGAGATACCGTAGAAGTCTTGACCCGCGAGGAACAGCGCCCGAGTCGCGATTGGTTGACCATCGCTCGGACCGGCAGGGCCCTGTCCAAGATTCGCCGAGAAATCCGCGAAGATGAACGCATGAAAGGCCGTGAAATCGGCCAAAACATGTTGGAGAGCGAACTCCAAAAGTACGGCGGAAACTTCAAGAAGATCATGAAGAATGGCGAGGTGAAGGCCCAAGCCAAAGAACACGGTTTTCGAAAGGAAGAAGAACTCTTTTTGGCCATCGCTCAAGGGCGAATCACAGCCCATCGAGTCGTCCAAGACATCTTGCCTCCCGAGGCATTCAAGAAAACTGAAGAAGATGCGGGCGCAATCACACAACTCTTCCAACGCATCCGTCGAAAGGCCGAAAGCCCGGTCTTGATCAACGGCGTGGAAGACGTCATGGTCACTTATGCGCAATGCTGCCGACCCGTGCCAGGAGAGGCTGTCTCAGGCTACGTGACCCGCGGTCGAGGAATCACCGTTCACCTCAGCACCTGCTCCCAACTCCTCGCCATGGATGCCGAACGCCGTGTCCCGGTTCAGTGGCACACCGCGACCAAAGGCCGTCACACCGGAGAAGTTCGGATCGTTTGCAGCGACCAGATGGGCATGCTGGCCGAGATCGGCGCGGTTTGCAAAACCACCGGCATCAATGTGACGAGAATGGAAGCCCATCAAATCGAAGACAACAAAGCGGAAATCGCTCTTGAGGTCACCATCGGCGACGTCCGAGAGCTCCAGAAGTTCATGTCTCAAGTGGAGCGGATTCGCGGAGTCATCTCAGTGGACCGCGTGCGGACGCAGCCTCAATAGCGCATCAACCGCCAAACAAAAACCGCGACTCCCCTTCCTTCAAGTCGACCTGGGCACCCCGCTCACCGACCGACAATCTCCCCTCACCGGCCCACTGCATGACCATGGGGAAAAGCCTGTGCTCTGCCCCCAAGATTCGAGCGGACAACTCATCGAGCGTATCGGTGGGCAGTCGAGCCACAGCGCCTTGGGCAATGATCGGGCCGGTGTCGGTTCCGGCATCGACAAAATGCACCGTCGCACCTGCGATTTGTACGCCCGCTTCGTACGCCTGTTGCTGACCCCGAACGCCGGGGAAACTGGGCAACAATGCAGGGTGGATGTTGATCACCCTGTCCGCAAACGCCGCCAGAAAATCAGACGTCAATATCCGCATAAAGCCCGCCAGGAACACCCATTGAACCCCACGAGCCTGAAGGGCGTCCGCCAGTTCGCGGTCGTACACCGTTCGTTTCTTGCCCCGGTGGTCGATGTGCAGCGCCTCTATGCCGGCTTTCCGGGCCCGCTCCAATCCGTAGGCATCCTCATTGTTGGACACCACCACCGCAATTTCCACGGACGAATCCGCATTGTCCGCCGAGTCGATCAATGCCTGAAGGTTCGTGCCCGAACCCGAGACCAAGACCGCAACGCGTGCGCTCATCGGACAACAACACCTTCGCCGCTCACGACGTGGCCAACCACATGCCCACCAACGGCTTGAGCCGCGGCTTCGGCCACCGCAGCATCGACTGCAGCAATCATGCCGAGGCCGTTGTTGAAGGTGTTCTCCATGTCGGAATCGGTCAGATTCCCGCGCTCGGCCAAAAATTCAAAGATCGGAGGCATGGGCCATGAGCCCCGCTCCAGAACCACCCCCAAGCCTTCTGGGATTCCCCTGGGAATGTTCTCGTGGAATCCTCCGCCGGTGATGTGCACCAAACTGCGAACATCAAAATCCTGTATCAAACGCTGGCATTCCTGTACGTAAATGCGGGTTGGCCGCAGCAAGACTTCCGCCAGCGGAGCGCCGAGACCGTGCTCTTCCGACCAATCGAGCCCATCGACAATCTTCCGCACCAGCGAATAGCCATTTGAGTGAATGCCAGAGGAAGGAACCCCCACCAACGCATCCCCTTCGCGCACACGGCTGCCATCGATGAGCCCTTCGCGCTCCACCACACCCACGCAGAAACCGGCGAGGTCGTAATGGCCCGGAGCATACATGCCGGGCATTTCAGCCGTCTCACCACCGATCAGCGCCGCACCGGCTTGAACGCAGCCTTCGGCAATGCCGGCCACCACTTCCACCGTGACCTCAGGACTCAACGCTCCCGTGGCGAAATAGTCCAGAAAAAAAAGTGGCTCAGCGCCCGCCGTGGCGATGTCATTTGCGCACATGGCCACCAGGTCGATTCCGATCGTTTTGTGATTGCCGACCGTCTGAGCAACCATCAATTTGGTGCCCACCCCATCGGTGCCGCTGACCAAAACGGGGTCTTTGTACTTGCCCGACAAGGCAAACAAGCCACCGAAACCACCGAGTCCCCCCAGCACCTCCGGTCGTTTTGTCCGGGCCACATGGGCCTTGATTCCATCGACAACGGCATAGCCGGCCTCGATGTCCACCCCAGCATCTCGATACGCATCCGAAGCCATGTCGATCTCCGTAGTGCGTGCCCCTATCACGCAGCTTCCCAGCCGGATACAAAGAGCGCATGAACAATCCCCTTATGGCCCCTTTGCCCTTTGCCCGACTGGTCCGAGATCAACTCGGAAGCATCCGGCGGGTGTACCTCAGGGGCAATCGGATCGTTCGACGCGATGACTTTGCCCGGTTTGATGAAACCGTGCTGCTGCTCCATGGGTTCTTCCAGACGCGAAATGTGTGGGAAGTGATGGAGGATCGCCTCCGAGATCACGGCTATGGCGTGTTCAGCTTCGACTTGGGCGGACTGCTGTGGCGCTTCAACACCCGTTCCATCCCCGACCTCTCGGCAACCATCGCCGATAAAATCGAAGGCATCTGTGCCCGAACTGGATTGGAACGGTTCCACATCGTGGGCCACTCCAAAGGGGGAATCATCGCCCGGCACTACATCCAACACTTGGGGGGCGACAAACGAGCCAAGAGCCTGATCACTTTGGGCAGCCCCCACCACGGGACCCCCACTGCGGCGATCGGAGTCGGCTTGATGGCGGGCGGACTCATCAGCCGGAGTCCGTTTCAAATGCTCCCGGGATCGCCATTGGTTCGCCTGCTGCGGAAAGATTCGTTTCCTTCCGGAATTCCGCTGACGAGCATCTACTCACGCCACGATGTGGTGTGCCCATGGTGGTGCTCTGTTCTTCGTCCGCGCCTCGGTGAAACCAGCATGCGCAATCACGAAGTGCACCGGGTGGGCCACACTGCCCTCACGAGCGACCCCACTGTCTATCAACTGGTGCGCCAGCAGCTCGACGAGTCGAGCGCTGTATGGAAAGAGCGCTTGGCGCGATGAACGCCTACTGAGCCGCGGGTGCAGCCGGTTCACCGGCCGCCGGCGCTTCCGCCTCAGGCACGGTCAAGCAACACCGGAACCCCAGCGTAGAATCGCTGAAGTTTTGCCCTTCGTCGATGCTGTATGCGCAGCGAGAGCCGCGGATGTTGTTGGAACGCAAACCGCCCTTGACCACGCGGCGGTCCGCTTTGGTGCCCGGTTGGCTCGCCGTCCATTCCCGCAAGTTCCCGCTCATGTCCGCCACGCCGTATCCAGAGATGCACGCATCGTTCTGACCCAGGTGATGGGTTTCTTCCACGCCGTTTCCGCACATCTCTTCGTCGTAGACATCCGAATAGCTGTAGATGGTGTTTTCCGGTCCTTTGCACGCCTTTTCCCACTCTTCTTCGGTGCACAAACGCTTGCCGAGATCCTTGCACGCATCGGCCGCCTCTTCCCACGTCGCCTTGGCGACCGGCATCACCGGAGACTCGTCGGCATTTTTCACGCGGTTGGGGTACTCGAAGCGGTCAATGTAAAAGCCAGGCACTTTCACCACTTCGTGGATGGGCTCAGCTTGGGATGCCACCTTCTTCTTGCCCGCCGGCTTCATGACGGGGTTGCCTTCCGCATCGCGGACAATCTCGCCATTTTTCCGTTCGGGCTTCATCACTTCCGTGGCCATCGGCTCTTGCTTGAGGCGGCCTTTCAGGTACGGACCCGCGGGAATGTACAGCATGTCCTTGCGGTCTTTCACCATCGCTTTCAGTTCTTCGTCGCTGGGCATTTTCGCGTTTGCGGCGACTTGGCTGCGGGCGCGATCGTCCGCTTCAATGGCCAACTCGATCGCGGACTTCTTCTGCTCTTCGGGCGTGATGGTCGACGCGTACATTCCGGCCACACCGACCACGCCGAGCGCGACCGCAAGGCCCATCATGATGTTTTTGAGACTGGTCCGAGGCTTGCCCGACACAATCAACCCTTGGAACGACTGCTGCAAGTCGTTGGTCATGTCCTTGGGTGTCGGGTACCGATCCTGGGCGTCAGAAGCCATGGCGACTTCGACCACATCGTCGATGTGCTCTGGCAAATCATCCCGCAACTGTGTGGGCGCCAAGTACGTTCCCCGCGGCGGTTGGCCAACCAGCAACTCGTACAAGATGACCCCGACCGAGTACAAATCGGACCCCGAAGTGCCGTCGGTGGCGAAGCCGGCCAACTCGGGGGCCAAGTAGCGGGCTTCTTCGCGGCTGATGTACCCCTCGGCAAAAATGCTCGGGTTCACGATCGCGCCCAAACCCACGTCGGTGATTTTTACGGTGCGCACCACCTGGCCTGCGGGCCCAACGGGCTTGCTGTGGACCAGGATATTTTCGGGCTTCAAGTTGCCGTGGACCTGCTCGGCGTCGTGCAAAAACTGAACAGCTTCCAAAATCTTGATGGTCAACTGACAGGCTTCGGCAAGGCTAAAGCTTTTGCCCGCGGCCAAGTATTCGTTCATCAACTCGCGGAGAGACTGCGCTTTGTAGTACTCCTGAGTGAAGAATACGGTGGACTCGTAGTTGCCCAATTCACCGTATCGAATGATGCCTTCGTTCTTGAGCGCCTTCGCTGCACGAAACGCCATTTCCAAGCGTTCGCGGTCCTTCGGATTCCGAACCAAGCGGGCGTGCAAGAACTTAATTGCGACCTGTTTGTCGCTGGCCATGTGCTTCGCCAAGAATGTGGCGCCGAGCATGCCGTCACCCAGTGCGCGAACGATTTCGTAGCGTCCATTGATTACATCGCCGCGTTGCAGCGTCTTCATGCCATTGTCTTCGGCCACTTCATCACCTGTGCTGGGGGGCAATTCGGGTATCTCAAACCGGTCGGAAAGCTACCACACGGTCCAAATGCGTACAACTTGCTCCTCACGCGCGCGAGGGCATCGATCAACCTACTTTTTTCCTGGCAAGAAAAAACGGAGCACCGCAAACCACCGCCGCAGCCACTCTCTGGGGTGAATTCGAGCCGCAAAAAGCGTGTGCATGACCAGGCTCAAACCCATAAAAATAGACGTTCCGATCAACACCATGCCAGCCACGGGCATCACGGGAACTTGGGCCACGGTGATCGTGGAGAACGGTTGCATCAGCAAGGCTCCGGAAATGCCGAGCGCGCACGCGATCATGGCCATGGACAGCCGCGTACCCACCCACCGAATCTCGTCGCGCAAATGATGGGCTTCGCGGTCGACGATCCCAATGTTGATGCTGCCGGTCTGCAGGTCCATCATCATTTGATTCAGCTGCAACGGCACATCGCGCGCGGCGGTTTGCACGTGCTGCATCAAACGCAGCGCATCGCGGCCAAGGCGTTCGGGCCCCAAGCGCTGCCCAACCAACTTCTGCGCATACGGAGTGACCGTGGTCACGATGTCAATCTCGGGCATGAAGCGTCGCACCACACCGTCCAGCAACGAGACGGAGCGCGCAAGGACGGCGAACTCTGTGACCAAACGAATCCGGTATCGGCTGGCCACTTCAATGAAGTCCATCAGCGTTCCACGATCGGTCAATTCTTCAAGCGATGCACCGTGGTACTTGGTGATCAAACGCTCCACTTCGCGCGCAAACCCTTTCAGGTCGACCCGTTCGTCGGTCGCCCCCGCACGGTGCAAGGTCAAAGCCACGCCCTCCGCGTCGCGGTAGACCAACGCCATGAACAAGCTCATCAACGTGTCTTGCATCTCGGCAGTGAGGGTACCCGTGACCCCAAAGTCCAAATAAGCCAGCCGCCCATCGTCGAGCAGCATCAAGTTTCCGGGGTGGGGATCGCCGTGGAAAAAGCCGTGTTCGAACACCTGCAAATAGGTGGCCTCGATCAACTTATCCATCATCGGTTCCACCGCTTCTCGGTCGGCGGGATCAATCGAAGAAAGCGGTCGACCGTGCAGCAGTTCCAGCACAAGAACACGCCCGGTGGTGAACTGATCAAATACCGCGGGCGCCATCAAATCTGGGTGGTCACGGAACAAGCCCCGAAACCGCTGAATGGCGCGTGCCTCTTGCAAGAAGTCGAGTTCCAAGTTGATGGCAGCCTCAAACTCTTGCACCACACCAACCGGGGTGTAGAAGCCCGGCAATTCCAGGCGACCGGTCAACAACGCCGCCAAGGTGTACAAGATGTGCAAATCCGATCGAATCCGACGCTCGATTTCAGGCCTCTGCACCTTGATCGCCACCGTTTCGCCTTCCCGAGTCACCGCTTTGTGAACTTGCGCAATGCTCGCGCTCGCCAGCGGTTGCTCGTCGATCGACAGCAGGCGTTCATCCAAGTCAACGCCCCACTCCCGCTCCAACGTGCTCTTGACCGCAGAAAAGGGGATCGGATCCACCCGATCCTGGAGGGATTCCAACTCTTTGATGAAGTCGCTTGGCAGAATGTCAGGACGCACCGAGAGCACCTGCCCCAACTTGACGAAAGTGGGCCCCAATTCAATGAGAACTTGCCGAACTCGTGCGGCTGCACTCAGCCTGGATTCGGCCGTTTTTGCGCCTCCGGGATCCACCACGGTGCCCGCCACCAAATGACCAAACCCGTGGCGCACCAGCACCGCAGCAATCTCCTGGAGGCGGCCCAAATCTCGGACATTCATGTGCGGCACAACATCACCCTGGTTCAAAAGGACCAGCCCACCTTGAACCACAAGACTGTGTTCGTCAACGGCACCGGGTGGGTGAACCCATCCGCCACAGGATACCACTGGAGGGGCGTGGGCTTGCCCAGCTTGTGCACAGCATGCGCAAACCAACCCCCATGCGCAGCCCCACAACTTGATCTTTCATCAAACTGAATATATGTTCAGTGTATGGCCTCGCGTGCAACGGTAATTGCAGAGCTTCGGGCGCATTTGGCGTCGGTGGCACCGATGCGCGAACGACCACCATCCACCCATACTGGATGGCCGGAATTGGATGAACAGATCGGAGGTTGGCCCTGCCCGGGGGTGGCCGCCATTCACGGTGCTGTCGGAACGGGCCGGCTGGGCATTGTGCTGCCTGCCTTGCAAAAGCATTCCCAGGCGGGCCGCACCGTGGCCGTCGTGGATCCGCTGAGTTGGTGCCATCCGCCCGGCCTGCCAGGGGTGGATCTGCGTCACTTGATGTTGGTGCGGTGCGGCAGCACCCAGGCCGGCTGGGCCGCCATTCAAATCGCGACCAGTGGGGCCGTTCCACTCGTTGTTCTCCTCGATCCACCGCGGCTTGGGCGGGACGCCGTGCGTCTGATGCGGGCCACCGAAAGCGGTCGTTCAACGGCCATCGTATTGATGGAAAAGCCCGACCCACAGTTTGCCGTCTCTGTCCGAATTCAAACGCTCGGCGACCGGCGCATTCAGGTTGACCGCGGAGCACCTGGAAAACCGACACTCACCCTCCCCTAAGCAGGGATCGCCGACCGGCCACAGCCACGCTACGCTCCCCCTACACACGGAGCACATCATGCGCGCATTCTTGTTTTTGCTCTTGGGTTGTGGCGATGCCACCCCCAAAGACAACCCCTCCGACACCGGAACTTCGGCGGTGGATTGGGACTGTGACCCCATCGCGACGAGTCGTTGCGCGTTGCCGTACCCTTCCACTTTTTTCATGCGCGAAGACGCCACCACCCCAACTGGGTGGCGCGTTGCCTTGGGTGAAACCACGCTTCCGGCCAACATTGATGGCGTCCAACCAAGCCCCAGGTTCATGAACGAGAAAGACGGCTTCTCGCCGGTGACCCCCGTGATCACGCACCTGAGAAACGCCACCGTCGATGGGCTCATCCACCACAACGATCTGGGCCAATACACCGCCGATGACGCCAAGACCGTCATCGTCGATCTGGACAGCGGAGAGCGCGTGCCTCACTTCGCCGAAGTCGATGTCACAACCGAGTGGTCGCACGACCGAATGCTGATTCTGCACCCTGTGGTACCCATGAAACACGGCGGGCGCTACGCGGTGGGTCTTCGCAACATCGTCGACGTCGATGGCGACGTCATTGCCGCAAACGACAGCTTTGCTGCCTTGCGCGACAACACCGCAACGGACGACCCCCGACTCGAACAACGACGTTCCTTGTACAACGACCTCATTTTCCCAGCCTTGGCCGAAACGGGCTTCCCCCAAGCGGAACTCCAGTTGGCGTGGGACTTTGTGATCGGGAGCCAAAAAGGCATCACAGGCAAGGCCGAGTGGATGCGCGATGACCTGTACGACCGAATCGCCGCGGACGGCATCGAGTACAGCATCACCGAAATCGAAGAACAACCCAATGAGTCGACGGGCCGACGCATCAAAGGAATGCTGACGGTTCCGCTGTACACCGATGTCGATGGCCCGGGAGCATTGCTCAATCGGGACGCCGACGGCATGCCCTACGCCGAGGGTGAAACCACCGTCCCATTCACCGTTGTGGTGCCCACCACCGCCCTGACCGATCCGCGACCGCTGCCGCTGATCCAATACGGACACGGCCTGCTGGGCAGCCAGGGCGAGGTCCGGAACAGCTACCTGAGCGAGTTCGCCAACGAGCACGGGTACGTCTTGTTTGCCGTCGACTGGACCGGAATGAAGGAAGAAGACAGCGGCCCCATCTCTTTGATGCTGGTCCAAGAAATCGAAAAATTCACGATGATTCCGGAACGCTCTCAACAAGGCTTTGTTGAGTTCTTGGCCGCGATGGAAATGATGCGTGGGCCCATGGTGACGGACCCCAATTTGATGGCAGAAGACGCCGAAGGCTCCATGGTCTCGTTGATCGATCCGAGCGAAACTCACTACTACGGCAACTCTCAGGGCGCGATCATGGGCGGGGGCTACATCGGACTGTCTCCCCACATTCAACGCGCCACTTTGGGGGTCGGCGGCAGCCCGTACCATTTGCTGCTCAACCGGTCGGCTGACTTCGACCCCTTCTTCCTCATCTTCAAAACCATGTACCCAGAGCCCATCGATGTGCAGTTCATTCTCGCAATGAATCAAACCTTGTGGGACGGGGGCGAATCGTCCGGGTACCTCCACGCCATCACCGAGGAACCACTCGAGGGCGTGGGAACCAAAGATGTGCTCTTGCAGGTCGCGATCGGCGATGCTCAAGTGACCACGCTGGGCGCGCACATCATGGCCCGAAGCTACGGCGCCAAGCTCATCGAAGATCCGGCCCGGGAAGTGTTCGGCCTCGAAACCGTACCCAGCGGCCACACGGGTTCGGCTCTGGTCGAATTCGACTACGGCCTCTACGAACCCCCAGAAAACATTCCGCCGGACGCCGATCAGGACCCTCATGAATCGCCGCGACGCGATGCTGCAGGACAGCTGCAAATGCACACCTTTTTCAGCACCGGTGTCATCGAGCACTACTGCGAGGGCCCATGCGGCGCTTCTGGCTCCTGAGCCTGCTGGCCTCTGGCTGCAACCAAAGCACCGAACCACCCACCATCGCTGCGGTGGGTGACGCCGAACAGCCCACCTTGCAAATGCACGCGAGCGGGACCCCGGTTCAGCACCTGACTCGCATGCTCGATGCAGCCACCTTCGACTTGTCCATCGGTCATGCACCCGACGCCGATCAGCCGAGACCGTGGGCGCTCACCGACTGGAAATCGAAACAGTTCGGCCCCCATCGCATCTGGAACCACAAACTGCCGGCGTCGGTGAGTCAACGGCGTGTCACCGCAAAACCCGATGGCCTGACCTTTGAAGTCAACGGCGTCGCTTTCGAGTACAAAGCCGGGCTGTTTCCGGGCGATGCCCTGGAAGAAACGGATGTCATTGAAGGCCGTTGGGAACTTCGCGGCGGACGAATTGTTGCCGTGGGACCTGGTTCCTTCAACGAAGCGACCACCGTGCTGTTCAACGCAGAGTTTCAACACGATCTGAAGCGACGCGATTTTGGAATTGCCGGAATGACCGCGGCAGCCTTTGCCGATCTCACGATCGAAAAAGGCCTGGAAACGCGTCGAAGCGTCTACCTACCTCCCCCTGCATCTGCGCGGTTCCCCATCGACGTCCCCGACAACGGCGTCCTCCTGTTTGGCATTGGTGTTGAACACCTCGACTCGTCGGAAAAAACCGGGCAAGCCCGTTTCGAGGTCGTCGTGGACGAAACCACGCTGTTCAGCGAACTGGCCGCGGGGGACGAACCTTGGGCCGACCACCGAGTGGACCTTTCCGCCTACGCAGGGCAACGGATTCAACTGGAATTGCGGACCTCCACCACAGGCCCTGAAGAGCCCCGCGCCTTCGCGGCCTTTTCCGCCCCTCGCGTGGTCGCCTCAACCGCCAAAACGGAGCCGAATAGAATCGTGGTGATCGGACTCGACACCCTTCGGAAAGACCACTTGGGCACCCACGGCTACGACCGGCCAGTGAGCCCAGCCATGGACGCCATTGCGGCACAGTCGGTGGTGTTTGAGGAAGCGTGGACACCCGCTCCCCGCACCCGCCCCAGCTTTCGGAGCGCAACGACCGGCCGCTGGCCGCTGAGGGCCGTCAACGCACCCAACCTTGGTGAACTCTTTCGCGCCAACGGATGGAGCACCGCTGGTTTTGTGGCCAACGTCCAACTGGCACCGCGACTGGGGTTCGCGGACGGATTCGATCTGTGGTCGTACGACAACATGGCCGACGGCGACGAACAGGTGGATCGCACCCTCGCCTGGCTCACAAGCCATCAAGATGAAAACGCTTTCGTCTTTCTCCACATGATGGACCCGCACATCTTCTACGAAGCCCCAAAGCCATTTCTCAATCGATTCAGCGAACCGTTCGACAACGAGGGTATGTCGAGTCGCTACAACCGCTGGGACATCGGCAAACGAATGAAGGCGGAACGCCTTTCGGACCAACAAAAGAAATGGATCGAAGGCCGGTACGACGGCGAAATCGCATTCATGGATAAAGAACTGGCCCGCTTGATCAACGGAATCGATGCACTCCCTGGCAACACCATGGTGGTCTTCCACAACGACCACGGCGAAGAGTTTTGGGAACACGGCGACTTTGAACACAACCACAGCCTGTACAACGAACTGGTGGCTGCGGTGCTGTGGGTTCGCCCCCCGGGCGGCTGGAGCGGTGGACCGCACCGAATCAATGCACCGGTGTCCCTGGTCGACATTGCCCCGACCTTGGCTTCGGTGGGGGGCCTTCGTCCGGACACCGTTCCGGACTTTGATGGCGTGGACCTCTCGCCCTTCCTGAGCGCAGACAAGCAAGCCATGGTCCAAGGGCTCGCCTCATCACTGGAAGCCCGCCCACTCCCCATTGGCCACATGATGTTCAACCCCGAACAATGGGGCGTGATTCACCACGACTGGAAGTACATCGTTCACACCGCGACCGGCGACGAAGAACTCTACGACCTGACGAACGATCCCAACGAAGAACGAAACCGTTCCGCAGACACCCCAACTGAAGACATGCAAGGCGCCTTGTCGCAGGCCACCGGGTGGCCCGTGCTGAGCGGATGGCGACTGAAGTTCAGCAAACTGCCCCACCCCACCACCATCAAACTCGGCCGACCGGTGGGGCGGGCGTTTGTTCTGGATCCGGAAGTCGCGCGCAGTCGACGGGCGAACTTGGAATGGGGTGAAATCCCCCCGATCAGCCCCCAAGACGTGGCCACCGTGACGGTGAGCGAGGACCGCAAAGAGGTCACGATCTCACCCGGCATTTCGCCCAGCGGGATCGTATTCATCGAGGGCCTCACCGCACAAGACACCGCCAGGGCGACCTGCAAACTAGGCGGTTCTCGGGTGCGACCCAAAGCCACATCGAGTCTGTGTTCACGCCGCACCCAACTGACCGTGGGGCCGCTATTGCTTCAACAAGAAGATGAATCCGACAGCCTTCGCTCCGCCCCCGAAGCCCAGACCGTAGAGGCCCTTCGTTCGCTCGGCTACTTGGACTGAGCGCTCGGCCGATTGGACAAACCCGGCAGCTCGTAATCGGGCGGCATGGCCGTGACCGAGTCGCCGGGCTCGTACCCCTCGGGGTTTTGGGAGCAATGCGCGCAGCATTCGAAAGGCTTTCGCTCAATGAACCCTTGCCGCATCGCTGAGAGCACAGGACCGTTCCACAATTCATCAAAGCTGGATTCTTTGAGGTTGCCCGCCAAGGGTCGGCCCGGCATTGGGCAAGGTGCAACATCCCCGCCGATGGTGACAAACACACCGTTTTGCAGAAAGTGGCACGGAACCGCACCACCGGCGTCGCGCTCCCATTTGGCCAACGCCAGCTTGCGTTCAAGGTTGCCCCGCAGCCTGTCCACCCTTCGCCACGAAAGCTGCTTGGCTTCGCGGACCACCAAACGGGCCCGGGCAGCGATGGAGGGCTGCAGTCTTTCTCCGCTCATCAACGGCGGCAGATTCACGCGAAAGCCAAGTTCATTCGCGGTGCTCTGCGCGCGCTGCAAGGCGCGATCGGACCGAGCGGGCTGACTCACCAGACTCTCGGACTCCAGCTCGGGAACCAACACGGTGAGGTGCGCCACATCCAACCGATCCATCCCCAAGTCATGGGCCATGCGAACCATGTCGCTGAGTTCATCGACGTTCCGATCCATCAAAACCGAACACATCACCAGACGCGGCCATTGTTCACGCGGAAGCGAGTTCCGGATCCGAACCGCGAGACGAATGTTGGCGAGCACGGCATCAAAGTCTGCACCCACGCGAATGGACGAGTAGGTCTCGGCCGAGGCCCCGTCCACGCTGAATCGAATGACCGCCGATTGCCCGATGACCCGGCGAAGCAGGGGGGTGTCTTTCAGCAATGTGCCGTTGGTGTTGAGGCTCAACTCCGCCCCGGTTCGTTCCGCCATGGCCACGAATCGCGGCAGCTTTGGGGTCAAAAATGGCTCCCCGGCCACGGTCAATGAAAGCTCGGTGACACCGGGAGCAATCTCTTCTTCGACCCGGGCCAACAACTCAGAATCCATCGAACGGCGAAGTTTTGTGACCCCGCTGAGGTGAGAGCCGCACATGACGCATTCCAAGTTGCATCCCAGTGTGCTTTCCACATTGAGGTTCACTGGGTGAGGCATCGGCGGCAACGACTTCATCCTTCGACTGTAGCCCCTGCGAGGCGTTCTCACACTCAACGATGCGCCCTTCCCACCAAAAGCACCCCTCGAATCAGCGGTCGCCCTCCAAGGCGGTTCGGACCGCCGCATAGCTCCACGGTTCAATTCCAGCGACCGATGCAGCGCGATCGGCACTCAATCCAAGTTCATCGCACAGCTTGAGTGCGTAGCGTTTGCGACCTCGACCGACGGGAAACCGCAACACCAACGTCGCCCGATAGCCTGGGTGGACCACCTCCATCAGACGCTCCATGCTGGTGCCGCTCTCGGCTTCCACAATCCACGTGTTTCGTTTCCCTCCAGCGCGCGCCTTCAACAGGCCTTGCAGAGCCGCCATGGCCGCAGGCCGACGGTTCAAAAAACACGGGCACTCCACCACCAAACCGCCAGCAGCCACCAAAGCTGGATTCCACTCTCGGGTGCGGGCATGACTTTTGAGGGACTCCAACACATCGTTTGCGCTCAGACACATTCCTCCAGGGCCGGCCAACCGACGAGCCACTGAGGATTTGCCCACGCCTTCCGGGCCCATCAAAAACACCATCGCACGATACCGAATCGCATGAGGCAAAGGCTTCTTACCCAGAAACTCGCTGCTGGTGCCCGCCACCAAAGCGGGCATGGGGGGGCCTTCCAAGTCGGTGGGGGGATCCGGGGGAAGTTCGGACATCACCACATCGACTACCGACGGGGCGCCTGGGTTTGGATGTAGCCCACGATGTCTTCGACCCGGGATCCGGGGCCAAACACCTTGGCGACTCCGCCCGCTTCCAACTCCACAACATCGCCGTCGGGGATGATGCCTCCCACAACCACGAGCACATCGTCCATGCCGCGCTCCGCCAATGCATCCACAATCTTGGGCACCAACGTTCCATGGGCCCCGGAAAGCACACTCAGGCCCACCACTGCGGCATCTTCTTGCAATGCCGCTTCAGCAATCTGCGCCGGGCTTCGGTGCAACCCCGTGTAGATGACTTCCATCCCGGCGTCGCGAAGACCCCGCGCGACCACTTTGGCGCCGCGGTCGTGTCCATCAAGGCCAGGCTTGGCCACCAATACTCGAATGGGGGGAGAAGACATGGTTCAACCCAAGTAGCTGCGCGCGATCACCAAACGCTGAATCTCAGAGGTGCCTTCGTACAAGGTAGTGATTCGAGCGTCTCGGTACAAGCGTTCGACCTCGTATTCCTTGCTGTAGCCGTAGCCGCCGTGAATCTGGAGGGCCTTGTCTGCGCAAAAGTTGGCGGTCTCCGAAGCCAGCAATTTCGCCATCGAGCACTCCCTGGATGCACGCTGACCGGCGCTTTTCAAAGCGGCGGCCTTGTGGGTCATCAATCGGGCAGACTCAATCCGGCAAGCCATGTCGGCAATCATCCATTGAATGGCCTGCTTGGTGGCAATCGGCTTTCCAAAGGCGTGCCGATCCTTTGCGTAGTCAACGGCCAGGTCGAACGCGCGTTGCGCAATGCCCAAGGCCTGAGCCGCGATGCCGATGCGACCGCCGTCCAACGTGGCCATCGCCACCGAGAACCCGGCTCGCTCTTCGCCAATGAGGTTTTCCTCGGGAACCCGAAGACCGTCGAAGACCAACTCACTCGTGCCCGAACAGGCAATTCCGAGCTTCTCCTCAATCTTGCCGACCGAGTAGCCATCGAAATCGCGCTCAACAATAAAGGCGCACACACCCCGGTGACGGGCGGACACATCCATGTTGGCGTAGGTCACAATCGTGTCGGCTTGCGGGCCATTGGTGATCCACATCTTGGTGCCATCAAGCACGTAATGATCGCCGTCTTTCCGGACCGTGGTCGACTGCGCACCGGCATCGGAACCCGCGCCCGGCTCGGTCAAGGCATAGCAACCCAACTTCTCGCCCATCGCCAGGGGCGTCAGGTACTTGCTCTTTTGCTCGTGCGTCCCAAACGTCATCAGGGGCCAGCACACCAGCGAGTTGTTGACGCTCATGATGGTGCCCACCGCGGCATCGGCGTAGCTGATCTCCTCCAAGGCCAGGACATACGAGAGCACATCCATTCCGGCCCCGCCGTACTCGGGATCGACAAACATGCCCATGAAGCCCAACTCGCCCAACTGGCCGATCAGTTCGGCTGGAAACTTGTGGGTTTGGTCGCGCTCAGCGGCCCCCGGCATCACTTCGCCGCGGGCGAAGTCCCGAGCCAACTCTTGAATCTGTTGATGTTCTTCAGACAACTCAAACATTCCCACCCCTTGCGGCATCTATTGACCGCTGAATTCTGCGCGACGCTTGCCCAAAAAGGCTTGCATGCCCTCTTTTTGGTCATCGGTTGAAAAACAGAGCGCAAAGTGCGCCCGTTCGGCGGCCATCGATGCCGTGGCATCGCGCCCTTCCGTCTCGTGAACCACTTGCTTGACCCAACGCAGCGCGCTGGGACCGTTTCGAGCGATGCGGTCGGCGAGCTTGAGGGCCGCATCCATGACATCGCCCTCCTCCACCACATCCAGGACCAGGCCAATGCGAGCGGCTTCTTCCGCGTTCACATTGCGACCCGTGAGCATCAACTCCAACGCCCGTTGACGACCGACCCGACGCACAAGCCGCTGGGTGCCACCAAAACCGGGGATGACCCCAAGTTTCACTTCTGGTTGCCCAAACACTGCCGTGGGGGCAGCCAGCACCAAATCGCAGGCCATGGCCAACTCGCATCCGCCGCCCAAGGCGAAGCCTTTCACAGCGGCAATGGTGGGCACGGGAAAGGTTTCAAGCATCTCCAACACGGCTTGACCGCCCGCGGAGAACGCCTCGGCTTCTTGAGCCGTGAAGTCAGCCATTTCTGCGATGTCCGCGCCGGCCGCGAATGCGCGGTCGCCGGAACCGGTCACCACCAACGCCTGAATGTCGATGGTCAGCAACTCAGTGAGCACAGCGGCCAACTCATTGAGAAGGTCGGAGTTCAGCGCATTGAGCGCCTTTGGCCGGTTTAATGTGATGATTCCAATGCCCTGCTGGACATCCATTTCAAGCGTTTCCATGATCTCAGCCTTGGTTGTAAACGTAAAATCCGCGGCCCGATTTCCGGCCCAGCCATCCGGCCTCAACATACTTGCGAAGCAGTGGGCTGGGCGCGTACTTGTCATCGCCCAAGCCGCTGTACAGCACTTCGCAGATCGCAAGGCATGTGTCCAAACCAATGAAGTCGGCCAAAGTCAACGGACCCATCGGCACATTGGTGCCCAAGGTCATTCCGGTATCAATGTCTTCCACGGTTCCGATGCCTTCGTAGAGCGCTTGGCAGGCTTCGTTGACGTAGGGCATCAGAATTCGATTGACCAAAAAGCCGGGCACGTCCCGGGCCACAATCGTCGTCTTGCCCATTTTCTGCGCCGCCGCTTCCACCGCGGCAAACGTCTCGTCCGAAGTTTGCAGTCCGCGAATCAACTCAACGAGTTTCATGACAGGCACGGGGTTCATGAAGTGCATCCCCATCACCCGCTCGGGGTTCTTGGCCTTGGCGGCGATGGACGTGATGGAGATGGAGCTGGTGTTGCTGGCGAGGATGGCATCCTCCGCGGCAACGTCCGACAAGCTCTCGAAAATTTTGTACTTGAGGTCCACGTTTTCGGTGGCCGCTTCCACAACAAGATGCGAGGCCGAAACGGAGCCCATGTCTGTCGAACACTGAATCCGAGCAAGGGCCGCTGCCGCGTCGGCTTCGGAAATCTTTTCCTTTTTGAGCATCCGGGCGAGGTTCTTTTCAATTGTGGCGACCGCGCGGTCCAACGCATCCTGGTGGATGTCGGTCAAACACACGTCGAAACCGGCACACGCAGCCACGTGGGCAATGCCGTTGCCCATCTGCCCTGCACCCACAACACCAATCTTGGTAATCTCACCCATGGAACCCTCCCGAAGCCCTGTTTGTCAGGGTCGGAAACCTAACGGTTGGATCCCCCCAACTCAAGAACGTGTTTTCCGGACTTGCAGCCAACGGCGTGGGGGACGATGATGGACCGATGAATATGCCACCGACACCCGCACTTATGTCCGGAGCACCCACCCCCGGGGACTTGTCCGAAGAGCAAAACCCATTGGTGTCGTTCGGCGATCGAGATTCCGTGGAGATCGTGTACGTGTCCGGGTGGCGTTCGGCCGGGTGGACGGCATTGCATCTGCACCAAACCAACGCGCCGTTCGGGTGGCTGAGGCTGGACGGTTGCCGCACGGTCGCGGATTGCGTGTTGGCATTGGGGCATTCAATGGACCTCCCGGTTCCCGGGCAACTTTCAGACGTGGCAAGCGCATTTGCGGACCTGAAGTTGAGCCACATCGGCGTCGATGCCCGCACCATTTCAGCCGAGTTGGTGGGGGCATTTCATGCGGCCATCAGCGCCATGTCGCCCCACACACGGTGGTGGGCTGCGGTGCACGCCCCGTTGCCGATCGCCAACCACGTTGCAACGAGTGAACCCATGCCGGAGCTGGATTCGGAAGCGTTGCCCTCCCCCGTCGAAGCCGGAGTGTGGTTTTCCGGTTCCCCCCGAGTGCGTTTGAACCTTTCCCCAGAGCTTCAACGGCCCGACGCCCCCAACGGATTGCTGCGCGTGGACTTCATTCAACACCTTAGGGCCCACCCCAGGCGTTCGATCGGTGCCGTGGTCGACGGCTTGATCGGCGCCCACGGCGAACTCTTCGACATCGCAACCGAAAGCGCCATGGTTCAGCCCAGTCCTGCGGAACTCTTCGGGCTCCGCTTGATCGCGGAATACGCGACCGATGACAACATCGCTTGTTTGGCCGGAGCCGCCGCCATCCGGGCCCGTTTGGCCGCAGGACAACCAACGGAAGCGTTGGAGCGCACTGAACAAGTCCTCGCTCGGACCGCCCGAGCGGATCCCGCACACAGGGCCATGGCTGTATGGGCCGAAGCCACCGTGCAACTGCAGACCGGAGATCTCCACCGAGCGCAGGCCCGCTTTGCCGATGCAGAAGCGTTGACAGAAGCCGGTCGAGACCGGGCACTGCTGGCCACAATGAATCGCCGGTGGGGCGATGCCTTGCATGCCCGGCGACTGTTCAGTCAGGCCAGCCATCGGTACCGACGCGCGCTTGGGCTGTACCGTCAGCGCGGAGACGCCGAGGGCGCCGCCGCGGCGACTCGGGGTGCAGCGGACATCGCGGTTGCGGCCGGGGAACTTCTGAGTGCCGAAGCCTTGTTCGACCAAGCGGATGTCAACACGACCACAGGCCCTGAACAAGTCAATCGTCTCCTGGGGCAAGTCTCGCTCGCCATCGCTCGAAAAAAATGGGACCACACCCAACGACTGATGAACCGCATCCAGCGCATCGGAGTCGACTCCCCCGTGGGCCAAGCAAACCTCAGCCGTCGGGCAGCCGACCGCGCCTTGCGCAGCGGAGATGCGGTCACCGCATCGCAACAAGCGGGCATTGCCCGCATTCAGTACGCGCGCAGCGGCGAAGCGGCAGCGGCCGCCGCCTGCGATCGGCTTCAAGCGGATGCCGCCGCGTCGCAAGGCGAACTGAGCCGCGCCTTGGACTTGTACTCCTCCGCCATCAACGCGCAGGCACGGGCCGGAGATTGGTTGGGCCTGGCTCGCTCGGTGGAACACTTGGGTCACCTTGATCTCAGCCGTGGTCAGGCCGAATCGGCGGCCCAACTCATGGACATCAGCCGGGAGTTGGTCATGCTCGGAGGGGGCTCATGATTGAAGGGTTGGTCTACATCTGCATCACCTACCTGGTGGCTTCTGTGCCCACAGGCCCCATCCTGTCGTCGCTGTACGCCGATGTCGACGTGACGCGTCACGGGAGCGGAAACATCGGCGCGACCAATGTGCACCGGGTCCTTGGTCCCCGATTTGGAATCGCCACCTTACTGGGCGATCTCCTGAAAGGGTTGTTTCCCGTGCTGTTGGCGCCACTGGTCACCGATCACGTGTGGTTCCCCCCTGCGGTCGGAATCGTGGCCTTCGCGGGCCACTGCTGGCCCGCCTACCTCGAGTTTCGGGGAGGAAAAGGCGTCGCCACCATTGCGGGGGTCTTGATCGGGCTCTCGCCTTTGGTCGCGTTGTTTGCGTCCATCGCATGGATGGTCACCTTTTTGGCATTCAAACGTTCCAGCGGGGCGGCCATCGCCGCCGCCGTCGTTGTTCCGCCGTTGATGATGGCCATCACGCCCGCGATCGCCTGGTCCGGAGTCGTTTTGAGCGCCGGGATGATTCAGCGTCACCGCGAAAACATCCGCCGGATGATGTCCGGCGAAGAGCCGCCTACGAACAGTCGATGACGTCTCCGCACACGTTGCCTTCGCCTTCGCCTTCTTCCCAATCGACGCACTCCATCGCCTCAAGGGCGTCCAAGCAATCGGCAGCCAGAGCATCGTCAAACGAACACCCATCCCGGTCCAAACGCTCTCGTTCGGTGTCTTCGAGGTCTTCCATGCAAATGCTCAAGTCACCGTCGTACAAATCTTGAAGCTTGTCGGGGTTGCACTCGGCCCACAAGTCACAATACGAGACTGGATACTCAGAGAAGAAGGTCTCGGCGTCCACTGAACCCCGCGTTTCATCCTCGGCACACCCCAGCACAAACAGGACCCAAATCAGTCGCACGACCACACCGGGTTGCACACTTCTTCTTCCAAGCCTTCGTCCCACTCGGTGCAACTCATCTCTTGCGTCGCCGACAAACATTGGCTGGCCTGATCTTCATCGAAGGTGCACTCCCGCTCCAATTTTTTGTTGCGGGACTTGTTTTCGTTGATGACGACCGACTTTTTGCACGCCTCCTCGTCACCCTCGAACTCGTTGTCAAACTGAGCCGGATTGCAATCTTCGCGAAGGTCGCAGTACAGCTCCGCGTACTGCGTCAAAAACTGACCCCAGGCCGCATCGTCGTCGCTCTGTCCCGTTCCGCAGCCCACCAACAACGAAAATGCAATCCCGATCAATGCCTGTTTGTTCACGGCGAAACCCCCGTCTGAGTGCCAGTTTCCAGCGTACCACGCTTCGAGATGCGGGTGACCGTCCTCGGCTCAGGAATCGAAAAAGGCAAACCCGCACTGGCGCGAACCAGGGCCTCTCGCTCGTCCGCACGAATCACGCCCAGGTCTTTCAGCCATTGCAAATGCTCGGCGCCCGCAACCGTGCGACCGCGACGCGACAAGACCCACAACCACGCGCGGCGAAGCCCATGCGCCTCCGGACGCTCTTTCAAAAGCGTTTCAACCACGTCTTCTCCCCGCGAATCCCCCGCCAACAAACGCGAATGGCACAACCCTCTGCGCAACGCCCACGACCGTGCCCCGCACTCGGAGATGGCGGCCTGGTACGCCTCCGCGGCATCCGAATGACGCCCAAGCGTCAACAGTCCATTGGCGTAGTTCGTGTGCGCATTGCACCCCTTCAAGTTCGGCTGCAACAGCATGACGGCGTCGTGCGCGCGCCCCCAACGCATCAACGCCTCCGCGTAGTGATTGATTCCTTTGGGGTCCATGGAAAGGGCACGTCGAAACAATGTTTCGGACTCTTCGATGAGGCCCAACTGATCCATGACGCGGGCCGCCTGCCGGTTTCGATCGGCGCGTTCCGGCAAAATGGCCCGGGCTTGCTCGATGGGCGGCAAAAATTCACCGCCAAAAAACGCCTCATGCATCACATCCATGGGGTCGAACGTGCTCGGCAAGTCCAAGGCCAACATGCTCGCCCATGCCGCGCGCGCAAGGTCTGCATCCCCGGTTCGTTGAGCCAACCGTGCGCGATCCCGCCACAACCAAGGCATGGTGGGGTCCATCATCACCCCGGCAGCCAACACTTGATCGGCTTCATCGGGGCGCTGTTGCAAGGCACGAACCCGGGCCAACCACTGGTAAGATTTGCGGTTCAATCCACGAATCATCGCTCGTTCAAAATGCTGTGCTGCAGCCGCCAACGCGGTTTCGGACTGAGCCGGATCCTCCAGGCTCACCTTCACCCAGGCTTCGCCGTCCGCCTGAGACCGTTCTGCACTGGACCAATGCGACGCGCCTCCATGGCCCACCGCAGCCAGGGCCAGCAATCCGGCCATGCATCCCAAGACAACCACACGGCGACCGGTTCTGGACAAGCGTCGGCCACCGCGGTGCGGTCGGGCCAACCCAACCAAAGAGCCCAACGCGATCGATGCCAACAGCGCGTGACTGTGCAGTCGCAAGGGGAAGTCCACGGTGCAGGCCACGCTCAAGGCCGCAACGGTGCCCAACCAACCGGAAATCAGCCAGCGGCGGTCTGGCCGAGACTGCCACACCGAAAGGGCCCCAACCCCTGTACGCAAAACCGCCACCAACGCAAAGACGCCCAACGCCAATGCAAGCACGCCGTGTTCCGCCGCGAACTGCAGGAATTCATTGTGCGCATGAGTGGCCGTGTTGAAAGCGGAATCGGTGCGTAGGGCTCGAAATCCCGCGTCAAAACCCGCGGGACCCACACCAAGAATCGGCGCTTCACCGAGCATTCGACCGGCCGCCCTTGCCAATTCAAGCCGTCCAGTGGTGAGGCTGACATAGCCGGCGTCCACCATGGACGACATCGATGGGGAAACCCACTGACTCAGCAGCGCCAACGCCCGCTTGGGCCCCAACAACGCGGCTGTGCAGCACGCACCCAGCGACCCAATCGCAACCGCCCACCGCACTCTCGGCCCGCCGGCAGCGGCCGCTGTCGTGGCCAGTCCCGCCATTGCAGCCACCACAGCCCCGCGGCTTCCCGACGCCCACACGCCAAAGCACAGCAAGCCCGTGACCAATGCCCCAACCGCCTGTTCAGCCGGTCGCCCATCCACCGCTCTCGTGAGCGCCAGAGGCGCCAACGCCGCCAACAATATTCCTCCGTGATTCGGGTTCACAAATGGCGCAAAAAACCCCTCTCGATTCCCCGCCCCTATGCCCGATCCGTAAATGGAATCGAGCGCCAAGACCTGGTGGCCCGCCATGATCGCAACCACGCCCATGCCGGTCAGCGCAGCCATCCAAAGCAGTCGCCGACTTCGACCGGCCCGAGTCGACCAACCGGCCACCCCAACACCAACAGCGACGGCACTGACCGCTTCCGCCCACGAAAGGAGCCCGCCCCAAGGGTCAAGCCCCAAAGGGCGAAGCGCGCCTCCCGTTAGGTTCAACGCCGCTTGGACAGGCTGGGCCAGCTCCCCAAGCAATGCCGCGCGCACGGACTCATTCACCGGAACCAAGGGCAATGCAGTCACAACAAGCAACGCAAGCAACGCCCAACCAATGCGCGCCCCCTGGGCATACCGACTGCGAAGAATCAGGCTCAGGCCGACCGCAAGACCAAAAAAAGACAACGCCATTCGGGAATAAATGTGAACCCCACCAAAGGCCAACACGGCAAACGGCAACATCGAGAGCAGCGCCGGCTCCAAAACCGTGGAAGGGAGTCCATATTGCTTGTTTGTGGCTGCGCTCATGCGGTGATACCTTACCCGTTCTGATGCCCAGGCATCTCACGAAATCCTGACCCGAAGTCTCGAAGAAATCAACCATTCTGTGATCACGCACTGAACGAATCGGTGCCCGTTGCCGATAGCAGGTCTGTATGTTCCAAAGCGACAATGAAAATCAACGCGAAGCCACTCTCCTGCATTACTGGAGAGTCCTGAAGAAACGCCAGCTTGCTGTGGGCATGTTCTGCGGCATCCTGATGGGCACCGTCGCGGTGGGCACGCTGCTGTCCACCCCGTACTTTGGCTCCACCGCCACCCTCGAGATCAGCCCCAACACCCCGAGTGTACTGGGCCAAGACAACCTCAGCGAAGTGGTGAGCCTGTCCGCATCGGACGAGAGGCGCGCGTACTACGCCACCCAATACCGGGTCATGCAGAGCCGCACGAT
>Ga0115012_10000282_pt1 | contig 29192 bp, 24 predicted proteins | sample TroAtlMetagenome_FD_88706 | JGI IMG/M metagenome (GOLD analysis project Ga0115012, IMG submission 88706) | Marine eukaryotic phytoplankton communities from Atlantic Ocean - Tropical Atlantic ANT10 Metagenome | ecosystem: Environmental > Aquatic > Marine > Oceanic | place: Tropical Atlantic...
GGCGGGACGTCAAACGCCTCTGGAACGTACACTGTAGTGACTGATAGTCCCTCTGGCTACCAGTTGACTATCGAGGCTGAGAGCTCTCCTGCGATGCAAAAAGGGGTCGACAGTATTGCCGATTACGATGATGGTGGTACCCCGGATACTACGTTTAACTACGGTCCTACTGAAGCAGTATTTGGATATACAGTCGATGGAGTCGATACTAGTTTTTACTTTTTAGAATTTGCTGGGATTTGTGGCGCAAGTGGTACAGATCTTGCTGATACCTGTTGGGCCGGACTGGACACAGTAGCGCAGACTGTGGCGGAGAGTACGTCTGCCAATCATCCAGACGGGGCGACAACAACGATCCATTTTCGGGTTGGGATTGGAGCGAATGCGGGTGTGATTGCTGGGGAGTACGTCGCTACTACCACTATAACTGCGCTACCATTGTAGTATGAAGTATCTACTGCTGGTCGTTTTTTTTCTGAGTTCAATCTCAAGCGTATATGCTCAGTCTGATTCCGGTTCATTCAATATTCGTTTTTTTGCAGGTACTGACAGTACGCCGCCAAGCACTCCAGTCCTACTCAATGCTGATCCAGTCTCACCGACTCAGATAGACCTCAATTGGTCAGCATCAACTGATAATTTTTCAGTACAAGGATATGTCGTAAGTCGCGGCACGAGCACGATTGCTACCACGTCACTGACGAGTTTTTCTGATACCAGTGTGACCGCGAGTACAACCTACAGTTATACGGTCCGAGCATTTGACGCAACCTACAATTACTCTAGTGGTTCCAATAGTATTGCGACCACGACGCCAGATTTTCCCGTAGTGCCACCAGTGGTAGAAGAAGATATGTCCTCTGAGGGGACAGTTGTGCGCATTGTAACGCGCGACATTTCAATCTCTCCTGGGTATTCAACCACCAGTATTGCGGTAGAGACAGCGCGTCCTGTGCGACTGGCTGTGCGGTGGGGGAGAAGTACTGACTATGAGCTAGGCTATTCAGTCAGTGATTTTTATTCAGACGCACACGTTATCGGATTGTCGGATTTGGAGCCAGGAACTACGTATGAGTACGAGATTATCGCCTCGACTCCATTTGGTCTGGAGTCAACGATTCGTGCCGGTAAATTCACCACGCTCTCAAATTCAGACGAGAACACCATCAGTAACGTACGTCGCTTTGCGGCGGTAGCTGACGATACGGATGTGCAACTGTCATGGCAATTACCAGCTGCAACAGATGTGTCTCACGTACGAATCGTAAGAAGTAACTTTGGCTTTCCGCAGTACCCCCAAAATGGGGCTGTGGTGTATCAAGGAAAGGGAGTCAGGTTCACCGATACTGACATCTTATCGATGTATTCTCCCGTCTATTACACAGCGTTTGTGTATGGTGCTGACGGAAAGGTGTCTTCTGGTGCTGTAGCTATCGTCTACGCACAGTCAGTCCCAGGGTCTGTCGCTGAAGGTGTTCCATCTGTGCAGCCACCAATAAAAGTTGAGCAAGCAACTACGTCTGTCGATGAGAGTAGGGTCACAATCGACATGCGGCTACCTGAGCTAACTGAAATATTCATTGAGCAAAAAGACCTGACTTATTCACTGGCGGATTCTCAGATTAAACTGGCGCCACATGATGCCTTCTTAGTGCGAATCCCTATCGACTCAGTGGCGGGAAATCTCAAGTCAATTATTGGTACGGTACTCGACCCAACTGACAACCAGCGTAGTTACTCATTTTTGCTGCGCATCAATGCCAGTAAAACTCACTATGAAGCCGTTATTCCGGCCGTGGCTGTATCAGGAGAGTCGGTTCTCGAGGTGAGTATTTACGATTACGAAGCCTATACAGTAGCGACCTATACAGCCCCGCTAACATTCGATGCTGAGCTAGAACTGTCGCAGCAGCAGGTCGTCTTCCCAGATATGTTTATGCAGGGACCAGTGTATTGGTGGCTACTAATTATTTTAGCCGCTGTTATTTTCTTGATTTTGCTCATAGTGTGGCGTCATCGACATGAGGATAAATCCCAATGACCAAGCGGACGATGTTAGAATGAGTAAAACAGTTATTTAATTTTTTATATATTTTATGGTACGAGTAGCGATTAATGGTCTTGGAAGAATTGGACGAACCTTCATGCGGTCTGCGTTTGGACATCCAGATTTTGAAGTAGTGGCAGTCAACGACTTGGGAAGTCTGGAAAACCTGGCGTACCTCCTAAAGTATGACTCGGTCTACGGACGAGCTCCGTTTGACGTTGAGGTCAAAGGCGACAAGTTGATTGTCGGCGGAAAGGAAATTACATTCCTACAAGAACGAGACCCTGAAAAATTACCGTGGGGTGACATGGACATTGATGTGGTTGTTGAGTCAACCGGATTCTTTGCTTCGTACGAAGGTTCTAAGAAACACCTGACTGGTGGCGCTAAACGAGTGGTTATCTCCGCTCCAGTAAAAGATGAAGCGCAAGCTTCAGGAGTCAAAGGTACTACTGTTCTCATGGGGGTAAATGAAGGTGAGCTTGCGACCTGTGACATCACCTCAAACGCGTCGTGTACCACCAACGCTACGAGTCCGTTGATTGCTATCTTGAAAGAGTCAGTGGGAATTGAGAAGGCAATTCTCAATACTGTACACGCCATGACGTCTACTCAGGCATTGGTAGATAGTCCAGCCAAAGATTTCCGCAAAGGTCGCGCTGCCAGTTTGAACATCATCCCGTCCACTACCGGAGCTGCGATCGCAACAACGCTCGCGCACCCAGAACTTTCAGGAAACTTTGATGGGATGGCGATGCGTGTTCCGGTACCAGTTGGTTCGATTGTTGATGTGACGTTTATTGCTTCACGCGACACCACTGTCGAAGAAATCAACCAAGCGCTGCAATCAGCAGCCGGAGAAGCGCGCTGGAAAAACATCTTCGCCGCTACCGATGAACCAATCGTTTCGTCTGACATTATTGGTTCACGAGTTGGTTCTATTGCAGACCTTTCTTTCACTCGAGTAGTGGGAGGAAACTTGGTCAAAGTATTAGCGTGGTACGACAACGAAACCAGTTACACACAAACACTTGTTGAACACGTTGCTGCTGCCGCTCGCCACATAACAAAAAGCTAGTCATGATTATTCACTTAGCAACAGACCATGCTGGTTTTGAACACAAGCAGGCTGTTGCTTCGTGGCTCTTAAGTGAAGGATTTGCCATTATCGACCATGGGGCGTACCATTTTGATGAGACTGACGACTTTCCAGATTTTATTTCGCTGGCAGCAGCTGCGGTGAGCAAAAACCCCCAGTCAGAGTGCGCCATTATTTTTGGTGGTTCTGGGCAAGGGGAGGCGATGGTTGCTAACCGATTTCCTTTTGTTCGAGCAACCGTGCTGTGTGTAGATAATGCAGAGATAGTACAGCTCAGTCGAGAACACAATAACGCCAACGTACTTTCCATTGGTGCCCGATTCCTGACAGTTGATCAGGTCAAAAAACACGTGTGGGACTGGCTGCAGTTACACTCACCACTAGAAGAGCGCCATCAAAGAAGGATTAAAAAAATCGAAGACATAACCAAAAAACTACACTCATGAGTATCACTCCTATAGTTCCAGCGGTTATCCCTGTATCTGCACAAGATGTACTCACGCAGGTGCAGCGCTTGAGTTTCTCGCGTGAATTTCATCTTGATGTTGTAGATGGTCAGTTTGCCCCAAAAAGCACCTGGCCGTATGAGCCAGTTGGCGAGCCGTTGGCTGTAAAGTCCGCTCTTGATGTCTACACCTTAGAAGTAGACCTGATGGTAAAGGAACCTATAAAGGCTGCGCAGCAGTGGATTACTGCCGGGGCTGACATGTTGGTTTTTCATGTCGAGACGCTGCCGCTTGATGTGTTTAAAAACTTCACTCTCAGTACAGAAGTATCCATTGGGGTGAGCTGTAGCGGAGAGACTCCATTGGCGACTCTCGAGCAATACCTGCCGTTCGCTGACTATGTGCAGCTGATGGGGATTCACACCATCGGATCACAAGGGCAACCGTTTGATGAGGGAGTGTTAGAAAAAATTTCCTATCTCAAACAAAAGTATCCGCAGGTAGCACTGACAGTAGATGGGAGTGTAAACCAGCACACTATTCAACAACTGAAAGCCGCTGGGGTAGATAGGTTTATTGTAGGCTCTGCCATCACACTCCAAGAGAATCCAGAACAGGCACACGATGATTTGCACACACTTATTAACGGCGAGCGCTTCGCACGAATTTAGAATGATTGATATACTACAGTACAAATATGCAGTACCTTACCTCACAAGAAGTTAAAGATTTAGAGCTCAAAGCGAATGAGATTCGGCAAAGTATTATTGAGATGCTCAGTGAGGCGGGGAGTGGACACACGGCTGGACCATTGGGGATGGCTGACGTTCTGACTCTTTTGTACTTCGGAATTCTCAAGCACGATCCTCAAAATCCAGACTGGGAAGAGCGCGACCGACTCGTATTGTCCAATGGACATATCTGTCCAGTGCTCTACGCCACACTCGCTCACGCTGGGTATTTCTCTGTAGACGAATTGCTCACTCTGCGCAAGTTCGGGTCTCGGCTCCAAGGTCATCCACACCGCCAGTCCTTACCAGGACTTGAGACAAGTTCTGGACCTCTCGGTTCAGGACTCTCACAAGCTGTCGGAATGGCGCTGGCAGAACGGATGAACAATCCGTATTCAGCCAAGTTCATGTACTGCTTGACTGGAGATGGTGAGTTGCAAGAGGGGCAGATTTGGGAAGCCGCGTTTTTGGCTGGCAAAGAGCAACTCAACAACTTGATTGTTATCGTAGACAGAAACGGTATTCAAATCGATGGGTACACCAAAGACGTTATGCCAATGGAGCCACTGGCTGAAAAGTTTGAAGCATTCAATTTTGATGTACAAGAAGTAGACGGACACAATATGCGAGCTCTCAACGATGCTATTGGAAAAGCTCAGGCTGTGTACAGTCAGCCGTCGGTCATTATTGCACACACTATCGCATCCAAAGGTGTTGATGTGTTTGAGCGTGATTTTAGATGGCACGGTAATCCTCCCGGCAAAGGTCCGGAAGATAGAGTTGCGAAAGATAAGCAAGCAGAAGTAGCCTTACAGAAACTACGCACCTTAGCCGGAACTATTAATACTCACGACGTCTAATTTATGTTTGCTGAACACTTACAACCAAATCTTTCTCCTGACACTGTTGAGAAGTCACCAACCCGAAATGGGTACGGCGATGGACTGCTTGAGGCAGGGAAGCGAGACGAAAATGTCGTGGCTCTGTGTTGCGATCTGACAGACTCAACGCGCACCAACAAGTTTGCTGAAGAGTTTCCAAAACGATTTGTGCAAGTTGGCGTAGCCGAGCAAAACTTAGCCTCTGTTGGTTCAGGGATGGCTGCACTTGGGAAGGTGCCGTTTATTGCATCTTACGCAATGTTTTCTCCAGGGAGAAACTGGGAGCAGATTCGTACTACCATTGCCTACAATGACAGTAATGTGAAGATTGTAGGAGCACATGCTGGAGTGTCTGTTGGTCCCGACGGAGCTACTCACCAAGCTATTGAAGATATTGCGATTATGCGCGCCTTGCCAAATATGATGGTCATCGCGCCAGCTGATGAGCACGAAGCGCGCAAGGCTACTCTGGCTGCTGCCAAGTATGCTGGACCGGTCTACTTTAGATTGGGACGAAGTGCGACCCCGATTGTTACTACCCCTGATACGCCATTTGAGATTGGAAAGGCTGAGGTAATGTTCACTCGCGATGAGTCACTGGAAAAGAAAGTGGGAATTGTTTCTACTGGCTCACTATTGTTTAACGCACTGATGGCGGCAGAAGCACTGCAAAAGAAAGGGATTGGTGCATCAGTGTTGCATATGGCAACAATCAAACCTCTCGATGAAGAGGCGCTCCTGTCTTTTGCACAAGAACATGACGCGCTCGTAACAGTCGAAGAACACCAGGTAGCAGGCGGTCTCGGCGGTGCAGTATCTGAGTATCTCAGTGGAGTGCATCCAATCAAGATTTCACGAGTGGGTGTGCAGGATCAGTTTGGACAATCAGGTGAACCTGACGAATTGGTTGAGCATTACGGTATGGGTATTGAATCCATCACTCAAGCGGGGGAAAAGGTTGTACAGTAAGTATCTATATATAAAAACACCTCACAATGTGAGGTGTTTTTTTGAAGTGTCTAGCAATTTTGGGACTTCGTCCAGGAATCTGCGGCGGGCAAAAGCCGCAGATTCGGGCATAATTTCGCAATAGGCCTGTAGGGCCTTTGCTTAATTAATTTTGCTTGCAACGTAGTCTCCTGGTCGACTCTCAAGGTACTTCTGCAGCTCATCCATCGGCAGAAGTCCGGCTTGGGCTCCGACGTGTTGTACTACACTCATAGAGTTGATAGGGCCCCAACTCAGCGCTTCTGCTGGGTCTTTTCCAAGAATGATGGCTGAGGTAAAGGTAGAAGAGAATGAGTCTCCAGCTCCTGTACGGTCTACTGGTTCAGCTGGATCCGGATACATTGGCATGTGCCATGCTTGGTCGTCCGCATCCACGACAAACGCTCCATTTGGTCCGTCAGTAATCACTGGGAGTGTTGGTCCAAGTTCACGAATACCGCGAATAAGTGTTGGAATGTGTTGTTCAGTTGACTTGAGAATCTCCTGAGCCTCTTCCTTGTTACAGAAAAAGATTTCAGTGTTCTCATAAATGTCTTTGATTTCTTCATGTCCAACTTTAATTTGGAACGTACCTGGCTGGAATGCCAACTTGGTTTCATTGTTTTTTAAGTACTCAGCAATTTCGTGGTGGTAGGGAATGCCATGTTCACCAACAGATGAGAAGTAAAAGAACTTCGGAGCAACTGGGAAGTCAGGTAGTGAGTACGGATAGTGTTCGTGGTTAATTAAAATAGTTCGCTCTGGACCGTACCGCAATACATAGTGGTAGTTGGTACCTTTGTCTTCATGAATTTTCACAAAGTCAGTATGAATACCTTCTTGACGGAGAGCTTCGAGACACTCCTTTCCAAACTTGTCGTGTCCAAGGTTGGTTACCAGAGCCGTTTCCAGTCCTAGTCTTTTGGCTGAAACAGCTGCGTTCGGTGAGTTACCTACAGCTGGTACAACCACTACATTGTCATACGGAAGCTTGCTTCCAAATGGCATCTGCAACGTCTTTCGACCGGTGTCTTGGTCAATAGATACGTCTGCTTGGTCTTTATTAAGTTGAATAAATGCGTCGATAAGAATGTCGCCGATGGCAACGAAATCGTATTGTTGTGACATACAGTCTGAGTATACCACTGCACTCAGACGGTTCTTCAGCTGGTGGGGAGTGATATACCTATGGTCAATAGCGAAAATTATGCTAGTCTAGTCCATTATGACTATTACATTAGCAGTCACAGCTCGTGACGCATCAGCAAACACAGACGCAATTCGTAAAGCAGGTGATGTTCCTGCCGTAGTATACGGTACAAAACAAGAGCCTATTTCAATTGCATTATCAGGAAAAGAATTTGAAAAGGTTCGAAAAGAAGCCGGAGAATCTACAATTGTAGAACTCACTGGTCTTGATGAAACTGTAGAGGTTCTTATTAAAGATGTGGCTTTCCACCCAGTAAAGCAAGAAGTTACTCACGTAGACTTCTACGCGTTTGAACGAGGGAAAGACATGACGACAACAGTACCGCTTGAATTCATTGGTGAAGCTCCAGTGGAAGAATCTAAAGCCGGTACAGTGACAAAAGTACTTCACGAAATCGAAGTAACGTGTCGACCAAGTGCACTACCGTCACACATCGACGTAGACATCACAGGGTTGGTAAATGTGGAAGACAAAATTCACATCTCTGACATCAAGGCTCCTGAAGGAGTAATTATCGAAGGTGAGCCAGAAGATCCAGTTGTAGTCGTCAGTGCTGCCAAGCAAGTATCTGAAGACGAAGAAGAAGCGGCTGGTGAAATCGACATGGACGCTATCGAGGTAGAAGAAAAAGGAAAAGGAGATACTGAAGGTTCAGAAGAAAAAACAGGAGAGTAGACACCATCTACAAAAAAATAAATTCTGCTATAATAACCGACATGATACGCAAGTTGATGGTCGGTTTTTTAGTTTCTATATTGCTGGTGCCACCACTTTCTGTGGGTGCTGAGACTGACGCTGAGCGAAAGGCTCGGCTAGAGAGCGAGCTGCAAAACGTAGAGCGCCAAATTCTTACTCAACAGCGACTCGTAGAAGATAAACAAATGGAGCGTCAGTCCCTTGAACGTGACATCTCAATTATTGAAAGTGAAATTACTCAGGCGCAGCTCGGGATTCGAGCGCGGGCAGTTGCGATCGAGCAACTCTCAGATCAGATTGGTGACAAAGAAGTAGTGCTCGAAATTTTGTCAGAGAAGTCTGCCAAGCAACAGGACTCGCTTGCAGACTTGGTGCGTAAGTCAGCCTTGCTCGATGAGTACTCGCTCGTAGAGGTAATGCTGAGCAAGCAAAGTTTCTCAGAATTTTTTACAGACGTCGCTACGTTTCAGACTCTCAAAGAATCGCTCAACGAATCACTCGACGTTCTGCACGGTATTCGCCGAGATACCTATGAACAAAAAAATGACCTAGAGAACAAACAAGAGACAGAAGCAGAAATGAAGCGAATTCAAGAACTGGAGAAACAAGAGATTGAAAAGAAAGAAGCTGAGAAAGAAAAAATTCTGACCGTCACCAAAGGTGAAGAACGTGAGTATCAGGCATTGCTAGATTCACAACGAAAGACCGCTTCGCAGTTACGAAATGCACTCTTTGAACTTCTTGGAGGTGGGGGAGGTATTGCCTTTCCAGAAGCGGTTCGTCTTGCAAACTACGCTGCGGGAGTGACTGGTGTAGATGCTGCACTTATCTTGGCTATCCTGGAACAAGAAACAAATATTGGTTCCAACCTTGGAAGTTGTTTATTTACTGACAGTAGTAGCAACAAGCCAATTATGCACCCGACCCGTGACGAACCGGTCTTCTTAGCTATTGCTGACGTGCTTGGATTCGACCCGTATTCACGAACAGTGTCATGTCCGCTGTACCAAGGCGGTAGCCGAGTTGGGTGGGGAGGAGCCATGGGGCCTTCACAGTTCATTCCATCAACCTGGGCGATGTATGGTGGTATCGTCAGTACCGGAAGCGGGTTTACCTATAGTCAGTCAGCCGATGCGATTCGACGCATCAACGGTACATCTGGTCCGTCTAACCCATTCAATAACCAAGACGCATTTATCGCGACAGCGCTCTTGATGCGAGACAATGGTGCCAATGGTACTTATGCTGGGGACCGTACTGCAGCATTGCGCTACTACGCTGGATGGGGAGGTGCTTCAAATCCTGCCAACGCTTTCTATGGTGATCAGGTAATGAATCGGAAGTCTCGACTCGCTCAAGAAATTGAAATCCTTAGTAACTAGGTTCCTGTTGCGTAAAATCAGGCATCTGGTATAGTTTCCGCACTATAAATTAGGTAAACAATTGCCGAAGTAATAACATCATATGAAAAAAGATATTCACCCAGAAAGTTACCGAATGGTAATCTTCCACGACAACTCAAGTAATGAGCGAATGCTTATTGGTTCGACTGTTGAAACAACCGAAACTGACACGTGGACTGACGGAAAAGAATACCCAGTGAAGAAAGTAGACGTTACAAGTGCATCACACCCGTTTTATACTGGTCAAGAAAAGGTGATGGACACAGCTGGTCGAGTAGATCGATTCAAGCAGCGGATGTCGAAAGCTGGAAAGAAAAAGTAAACATTAGCCCGTAAGGGCTTTTTGTTTACTTTGTTCTGAATCGGCGGCGATAGCCTGCCGGCGATTCCTAGAACAGGAAGGTAGGTATTTAGAGAGACTTCCTTTACGAATCGAGCTAATGCGTGACTATCCATCACACATTTTAAGTACACGAATCAAGTTCTCTGCTCAGAATTAAAATTCTTCCGCAAGGTATTTAAAACCTGTGATGGATATTTTGGTTGGTAAATTCTGTGGTTTGCAGTAGTATATGACGACTCATGGATTACGACCAGGAAAAACTTCAAGAGTTTAAAGAAAATCACAAAACGCAATTTTTAGCGTCGCAGTTTGAGAGTGAGTTAGAGAAGCTCACCGAAGCACAAGAGTTGGCCGACAGTGACCCAGAAATGGCTGAGCTCGCCAAAGAAGAAATCGAACGACTGACACAGCAGTTACAAGGTCAGTTTGCTGAGATGGATAAGATTATTGAGTCCAGCAAAGAGGAAGAAGCCAAGCCGTACGGAGTGATGTTAGAAGTACGTGCCGGAGCTGGAGGAGATGAAGCATCACTCTTTGCATCCGAACTCGCTGGTATGTATTTAAAGTACGCCGAAGTGAACAAGTGGCAAACCATTCGGGTGAACGTCTCAGGGTCTGAGGCTGGTGGATACAAAGAAGCTTCGTTTGAAATCCTGGGCAAACAAGTATATGACCACCTGCGGTACGAGACTGGAGTGCATCGAGTACAGCGAATCCCAGCTACAGAAAAGCAGGGAAGAATCCACACGTCTACCGCATCTGTAGCTATTTTGCCGATGCGTAAAAAGTCCACCATTGAAATCAATCCGGGCGATATTGATATGGAATTTTCTCGTGCTGGAGGAGCTGGGGGACAAAACGTCAACAAGGTAGAAACTGCTGTGCGTCTCATTCACCGCCCAACCGGTATTGATGTGCGGTGCGAAAGTGACCGGACTCAGCTCAAAAACCGTATCAAGGCCATGGAAATGCTGACCGCCAAACTTGAAGCGTTGCATGAAGAAGAAGAGGCACGCAAGCATGCAGCTACCCGAAAAAATCAGATTGGTACTGGTGACCGTTCAGAAAAGATTCGTACCTACAATTTCCCACAAAACCGTATTACCGACCACCGGATAAAACAGTCATGGCACTCTATTGATGCGACTCTCGGAGGGGACATCGCACCAATTGTAAAAGCCTTGCAAGAAGTGGCAAATAGCTCCGAAGATGTAGAGCTAGAAGCTCAACCAGCTACTGACTAGGCTATTGCGCAGGCTATCTGGCTATGCTACTATCGACCCGCTAAGCGCTTAAGCGCTTTTTACGTATAAATATTATGTCAATTAAAAATAAAAACACATTCATCGACCAGCTGTTTCAAGCTGGCTCACACTTCGGCTTCAAAAAAAGTCGACGGCACCCAAGTGTTGTGCCGTACGTCTTTACTACAAAAGACGGAAACGATATTTTCGATCTCGAAAAAACTGTAGATTTACTCGACTCAGCAAAAGAAGTAATGAAAGAAGCTGGTCTGCACGGCAAAACAGTATTGTTTGTTGGAACCAAAGACGAAGCTTCAGCAATTGTGAAAGCTGCTGCAGAAAAAGTAGAGGCACCATACGCAACCAACCGTTGGATTGGTGGTATGCTGACAAACTTCAGTGAAATTAAAAAACGAATCAACCGACTTGAAGTACTTACTTCAGAACGAGAGTCAGGTGAGCTTGAACGAAAGTACAAGAAGAAAGAACGAGTTGTACTTGGACGTGAAGCTGACAAGCTTGCTCACAACTTCTTTGGTATCTCAAAGATGCAAAAGCTACCTGACATGATGTTGGTCGTAGACCCACGTCATGATTCAATCGCTGTTGCAGAAGCAACAGAGCGAAACATCCCAGTTATGGCTATCTTGAGTTCTGACTGTGATGCTTCAAAAGTAAAGTACCCAGTAATCGGGAACGACTCACTACAAACAAGCGTAAAACTCCTCATGGGTGAACTGACTGAGGCGTATGCAGAAGGAAAGGCAGCATACGTACCAAAGCCAGTAGAAGCTCGACCAGCTCGAACGTCTACATCACGACGTCGATAAACTCATTCGTGTCATCTGTCTACAATTGAAATACATTGTAGACTTTGACTTATTGTTCATTTGAAAACAAATAAAATAGTATGGAAATTACATCAGCACAACTAAAAGAATTACGAGAAAAGACTGGTATCTCAGTGATGCAATGCAAGACTGCGTTGACAGAAGCTGGAGGTGACATGGAAAAGGCAGTCATCATTCTGAAGAAGAAACGAAGTGAAGCAGCGGATAAAAAATCTGACCGAGAACTCGGAGCCGGAGCTGTAGGAACATATGTTCACAATACAAATGAAGTAGCAGCCATGGTTCTCTTGGCCTGTGAAACTGACTTTGTGTCAAAGAACGAAGAATTCATCGCTCTAGCAAAGGACATCGCAATGCACGTAGCTGCATCAAACCCACAATACGTATCAAAAGATCAGCTTCCAGCTGAAGCGATTGAAAAAGCGAAGGAAGTATTTGCAGGGGAGGTAGCAGACAAGCCAGCAGAAATGCAAGAAAAAATCATGGAAGGAAAACTGTCTTCGTACTTCAAAGATCAGATTCTTTTGGAGCAGGACTTTATCAAAAATCCTGATACTACAATTGCAGAGATGGTTACTGGAGCAGTACAGAAGTTTGGTGAAAACGTATCAATCGAACAAATTTCTCGAGTCTCAGTAAAATAAAGTAATGATTCAGTCTGCAGCGACATTCTTTGCAGTGAGCATCGGAATATTTATTCTGCTGTTAATCATCTTTCATTTTGAAAGAAGAAAACAAAAAAGAGTATTTGCACACTCGCTTCGTAGCTGGCTAGACAAGAAGCTGGCTCAGCTTGAAAGCGGGGTAGTGCGAGGCTGGAATCACTTTGTACGATACGTTGTGCAATTGAATTGGTACTACAGTATTCATTCAGTTCTCAAAACTATTCTTTTAGGCATGCAGGTCTTCTACACCTCGTTTGAAAAAATCTTTGAACGAAACAGAAGTCGCACCAAAAAACTCCGAATGGAAAAGCGACAACTCAACACCATCAGTCATTTGACTCAGATGGCCGACCACAAAGCAGATACTGCACTCACTCCGGCGCAAAAGAAAAAATTACGCCATACAAAACTTGAGGAAAAGCACTAAAAAGAGTGGCATTCTCAGTTATTATTTGATAGGATTCACCGCGTAGATAAGAAAGGAATCCTATCTATACGCCACCTTAGCTCAGTTGGTAGAGCATCGGTTTTGTAAACCGCAGGTCGTCAGTTCGAATCTGACAGGTGGCTCCGATACGAACGAAATACAAAGCGAAGCGTAGATGGACACAAAATAACTCACCTGAGAGCTCGCTCGCTGGTGAGTTATTTTTTAGTCAATCAGTTCGACTGCAAGGAGAACGAGTATTTCTAAGTGAGGCCACGCTGTATCGAAGATACAGGTGCCGCAGGTGATTTTTGTCAGCTCATTGTATTGTAGATACAAGTGTCACTCGTTATATAATTTAGCCTACTGAAGAGCCACTGACCGTTCTTGGTAAGAGAAGTTGAGGCTTCTAAGTGAGGCCACGCTGTATCGAAGATACTGGTGCCGCAGGTGATGTGAGTCGCTATACTGTATCGAAGATACAGGTGCTGAAGGTCGTATTTATCCGCCTGTGGTGTCGAAGATACAGCCGAAACAGTGAAGCTAGCTATAGTCCTTATTTCACCTCAAAACCCTTTATTTTATTGGAAAATAAAGCTATACTCGGCAGTACGCATGAACGATGACTCACACTTATTGCCGTATGCAAAACGACCTGATTTCAAGGTTGCACGGGCGAATGAACTTACCGGGAAAGACCGGCGCTTTTTTCGATTCTTAGAAATCGTACCGGGCGTAGCAGCGTGGGCAACCATCATCGGTATCATCCTGGCTTCCATCTATACACCGTTTATTGCGGCGTACTTCATTATTGCCTTTTCTATTTACTGGGTACTAAAAACCATTTTCTTGTCGTACCACGTCCGGTATAACTGGAAGCGTCTAAAGCACCACATGGAGCTTGACTGGCAGTCAATGGTGCAGCGCTTTTCATATGACAAGTATTACCACTTGGTAATTTTCCCATTCTACAAAGAACCAGCTGAAGTACTGCAAGAAACGATTGCTGGTCTGAGGGCTGCCAAGTACGATGCCAAGAAGCTTATTGTAGTATTTGCAGCTGAAGAACGAGCTGGCCCTGAGGCTCAGGCACTCGCACTCAAAATAAAAGAAGAGCACGGTGATTCTTTCGGACACTTTTTAGTCACGACTCACCCTGACAACATTGTCGGTGAGATTGCCGGAAAGGGGTCAAACGTACACTGGGTGCTGCAGCAGGTGAAAGAACAGGTGATAGATACGCACAACATTCCTCACAAAGATATCCTGACTTCAATTTTTGATATCGACACCGTCATTTATCCAGACTACTTCAACTGTCTGATTTGGTTTTTCATGACAGTCGAAAATCCCTACAAGAGCTGCTTCCAGCCAGTGCCGTTGTTTACGAACAACCTTTGGGAGGCTTCAGCCTTGTCTCGCGTGATGGCGATGTCCAGTACGTTCTGGCAAATGATTATGCAAGAACGTCCAGAAAAAGCCGCGACCTTTTCCTCACACTCTGTTAGCTTCCAGGCACTGTACGAAATTGGGTACGGACAGCCAAACGTCGTCAGTGAAGATTCTCGTATCTTCTGGAACCTTATGATTGCCAATGACGGCGAGTTTGATGTGGTGTCGATGTCGTATCCAATCGCCATGGACGCTACGACCGCGTCGTCGTTTTGGGGGACTATCCAAAACATTTATCGTCAGCACCGCCGGTGGACCTATGGTGTAGAGAACTGGTGTTATATCGTGTATCACTTCACCAAGAACAAATCTATCCCGCTGAAAAAACGCTGGAGTGTCGCTCTGCTGCAAGGGGAGGGGTATTGGTCATTGGTGACAAATCCAATCATGCTCTTTATTCTGGGGTGGGCACCGATTTTCTTGGGTACACGTGAATTTCACGAAACAGTACTCTCGTACGAACTACCGATTATGGTTCGCAACCTACTCATTGTGGCGATGTTCGGATTAGTTGTTTCAGCAGTGATTTCACTATCTCTGACTCCGCCGCGTCCAGACGGTCATAGTCGTTTCCGCTATATTGTAATGATGCTGCAGTGGATTATGGTCCCAATGACGATGATTGTCTTTAGTGCCATTCCTGGACTCGATGCACAAACTCGACTAATGTTTGGAAGATACATGGGGTTCTGGGTAACTCCCAAAGGAAGAAATTAATATATGACTCACGAACCACAAATTCAAATTCTGCCCTACAAACACCGTTCACGGTTTTTCTGGGTGCTCGTTATTATTTTTTTAGTCACCCTCCCGTCACTGATTTTTTACACTACTGGGTATCGCCTGAGTTTTGAAAATGAAGAAACCTCTATCGTTACTACTGGGGGGATGTATGTCACGACCGATAATCTGGAAGTTGATGTGTATCTCGATGAAGAGCAGGTTGAGCGACCTCGACTGTTTCGGTCAGCGTACTACATTCAAAACATCAATGCCGGACAGCATCGTATTGTGGTGCAGAGTCCTGACTATCACACCTGGGTAAAGGATTTGCCGGTAGATTCGCGAGTAGTGATTGAAGCGTCAGCGTTTAATATGCCAGTACAGCCGCAGCTACGTCCGATTACGTTGTATGAAACTGCTACTGGAACGGCGGTGTATTTTGAAGAAGATATTACTGATCGAGTGTTCGCAGAAGCAACCAGCACAGAGCCGTTTTATTTCTCTACCTCTACTGCTACGACGAGCTTCCAGATAAATGAAGAATTTGTTTTTGTAGAAAGTTTGTTCGGCACCACGTCGTCCTCAAGCAAGTCCGTGTTTGGTCGATTGTTGGATGAGGTAGGTAAGTTTGGCTTCGCTACCGCCACCCCGGAGGTGGCGACAACCACTTCGACCACTACAGAAGAAAAGACGTTGCGTGGAGACATGGAGCTGATTGATACTGATGGTGAACTGTACGCGCGATGGCTTGGTTCTGAAGCTGCTATTCCGTATTATTTTTGTGTGACCAATACTCCGCTCGCTTCGACATCAGTTCGTTATGGAGAGCATGTCGCCCAGGCTATTGAGCAAGCCGAAGGTTCTACGAGCACACCACTTATCTTGGACAGTAACAGAATCTGCCGCACCCAAATCAAACTCGATCATCTGCGCCAAGATGTGTTCTATTACAATTTCTTCCCCAATAGTTCTGACTTAGTATTGATGCAACTGCAAGACGGTATTTATGTGACCGAGATTGATGATAGAGCCTGGCAAAATACGCAGCTACTCTATGCCGGGACTGACATTCAAACTGTAGTTGAAAATGATGTTATTTATATCCGCGATGGGGAACATTATTTCCAAATCGCCACCGAAATTGAATCAAATTAAGTACGTGCTACACTAAAAACCTATGCAAACACCGACTGGACACCAACACCCGCTTACTAAAATGATCGCAGAAATTAATGAAATCTTTCGTAAGATTGGTTTTGAATTTGCTGAAGGTCCTGAGGCTGAGTTGGAGGACTACAATTTCAATCGAGTGAACGTACCCAAAGATCACCCTTCACGGGATATGCAGGACACTTTTTGGTTCAAGAATAAAGACGTGTCTGAGCCTACAGTTCTGCGTACTCACACCAGTCCAGTGCAGGCAAGATTTTTAGAAAAGAATGAGCCGCCGGTAAAAATCATCGTCCCTGGAAAAGTATTTCGAAATGAAACAACCGACGCAACTCACGAAGCGCAGTTTTATCAACTCGAAGGACTGTGGGTTGATGAAGGTATTCATCTTGGTCACCTCAAGGGCACACTGGAGTATTTCTTTTCAGAGTTTTTCAGTGGCAAGACAGAGATTCGTTTCCGCCCAAGCTTCTTTCCGTTTGTTGAGCCTGGCTTGGAAGTGGATATGAAATTGCTTGAAGGGAATAGCAAGCTCGCAGGTAAGTGGATTGAAGTGATGGGTGCAGGAATGGTGCATCCAAATCTACTGGAAGTAGCAGGTATCGATAGTAAAAAATACTCTGGTTTTGCCTTTGGTATGGGTATCGATAGACTGGGGGTGATGAAGTACGGCGTGGAAGATGTGCGCGATTTTTATACGGGAGATTTACGATTTGTTAACCAATTTTAAGATATGAAAGTTGTTCACAGTTGGCTCAAAGAGTACGTGGGTGAAAGTATGCCCGAAGCTCAAGTAGTAGAAGATTTATTGAATCAGCACGCCTTTGAGGTTGATGGTGTTGAGGAGATAGAAGGAGAGACGGTTATTGATGTTGATGTGCTTCCAAATCGTTCGAGCGATTGTTTATGTCATCGTGGTATCGCGCGGGAATTGGCTACCATCTTGAATACAGAGATGAATAACGATCCCTTGGCTCAGTCTCCAGAGCTGCCAATCACAAAAGAAATTACGGTCTCAGTCGAAGATACGGTAGCGTGCCCGCGTTTTACTGCGTCACTCGTTACAGGTATTGAGGTAAAAGAGTCGCCGCAGTGGCTGCAGACTCGACTAAAGGCACTCGGTCAGCGACCAATCAATAACATCGTGGATGCTACGAACTATGTGATGTATGCGATGGGTCAACCATTGCACGCGTATGATGCTGATCTCTTTCCGCAGGTGGACGGTCAGTGGAAGTTTGATGTGCGATTTGCAAAAGCTGGAGAAACTGTCAGCCTGCTGGCAGAAGGAGGGAAAGATGAAGATAGAACGATTGAACTCAATGGCTCAGAACTACTCATTGTTGATGGTTCTTCAGATACTCCAATCAGTCTAGCTGGGGTAAAGGGTGGACGGTATGCCGGTGTGCATGCAGGCACAACAAACATCATCATAGAGGCAGCGCACTTCAATCCAACGCTGACGCGCAAGACAGCTCGTCGACTGGGGATTGTAATTGATGCGTCAAAACGATTTGAGAATGAGCCATCACGGGCGCTTCCACCATACGGTCAGGCGGAAATCATCAAGCTTATTACCGATATTGCCGGCGGAGAGTGTCAGGGTGTGTTAGATGCGTATTTCGAAGAAAAGACCAATCCTCAAGTGGAAGTAACATTGGCCAAAACCAACTCTCTATTGGGTCTAGAATTGACCTTAACAGAGGTGGCTGCATTGATAGAAAGAACTGGTTCATGTGTAGAAGTACAGGAAGATACCTTGCTTGCAACCGGACCATTTGAGCGCACTGACTTATGTATCGAAGAAGATTTCATCGAAGAAGTCGCTCGTTTGTATGGTTTGGATAAGATTACTTCAGTCGTCCCAGAGCCTGATGAGGTGCAAGCAATTAATGCAAAGCAGTACTACAGTGAAAAAGTCCGACACTGCTTGCTGGCGCTTGGATTCTCTGAGGTGGTCACTACTTCATTTCATAAAAAAGGAAAAATCCAGCTTCAGAACGCCTTAGCGAGTGACAAAAGTTATGTACGCAGTAATTTATCCAAAAATCTACACTCAGTCTTGGACACAAACTACTCTCATACTGACATGTTGGGATTGCGTGACGTTCGTGTGTTCGAGATCGGAACAGTGTTTTTCAAAACAGAAGAAGGAGTCGGCGAGCATACCTCGCTTGCATTGGGTGTTCGCACCAAAGGAAGTGGCTTTAGTGCCGGAGATGAACGAGTGGTGGTTGATGCGTGTAATGCGCTCGAAGAGCTACTGAGTACTTCACTAGCGTGGGAAAAAGAAAAAGGAGTAGCTGAACTAAATTTCACAAACGTACTAGAACAGCTCCCAGTTCCGACAGAATATGACGCAGTCACTATAGAGACTCCACCGCAGTACGCTACAGTCTCACCATTCCCTGCAGTGAGTCGAGATATTGCTCTGTGGGTGACGCAAGGAGTACAAGCGTCAGAGGTTGAGGCAGTGCTCAATGATGCAGCAGGGGAGCTTAGACTCCGGACTGACCTCTTTGATGAATTCACAAAAGATGAAAAAACCTCGTATGCGTTCCGATTAGTTTTTCAGTCTACCGAAAAAACTCTAACCGATACCGAAGTCAACGAGATTATGGATGTAGTGTATGCTGCGGTAAAACGCAGAGAATGGGAAGTGCGCTAGTATAGAGGAGTGAAAATACTTTTTTACAACCTAGGATACTGCCGAGGAATCACTGGTTCGTTGGCCAGTTATATGCAGAAAGGTATGGCCTTGGCGTACCATACGCAAAAATCACAAAAGAATGTACTTGATGAAATTGTACATATCATCAACCAGGAAAATCCGGATGTGTTCGCCTATGCCGAAATATCTCTGGGTGCACTGAGAAATCAACGGTTCAATCAGCACGCATACCTTACGCAGCAGTTGGCAAAAACGCATGCAGAAATCTCAGCTTCAAAGTACGGTCAGTCAATGTTTACACTGTTGCCATTTCACGCTGGGAACGGGAATGGGGCAGTAAGTTTTGTGCCGGGGGAAATATCACCACATTATTTACGACATAGTCGTAAGAAGCTGGTGGTTGTAATCAAGACCGAGCACGTGACTATTTTCTCAGTGCATCTTCCACTGGTGAGTGCTGACAGAAAAGCGCAGCTTACAGAGCTGGTAGAGCTTGTAAATGAATGTCACGGTGATGTCGTGGTGTGTGGCGACTTTAATATTTTTGGCGGCATCAACGAACTTGAATATATCAGGACGCAGACAAATCTGCAGTTGGCAGGGGAGCGTTCGTACACGTTTCCTAGTCACAAGCCACGCATTGAGCTAGATGTGTTCTTGTATCGCTTTCACAATCCAGATATTGAGCCGTCATTTTCAGTGGTCGATGCGACAAGCTCTGATCATTTGCCGATTGTCTTACAGTGGTAAGCAGCACACATTTTTACTCGATGTACTACCAGCAAAGCAAGAGTAATTTTGCTATAATAACTATTATTTATTGAGTATTTGAATAAAACGAGCAAAGCGACTAATGTGAATGTATGGCCCAATAATCGCAATGATTATTTGTTGGTTTGAATATGACATGGTGACTGAGTTTCTGTAAACAAATGAGTATGCCAAAAAAAGAATCAAAAAAAGAAAAAGGATATGACGCATCTTCCATTTCAGTTTTGGAAGGTCTCGAGCCAGTGCGAAAGCGTCCTGGGATGTATATTGGTACTACCGGCCCAACAGGTCTCCATCACCTTATTTGGGAAGTGTTCGACAACTCGCGCGATGAGGCCATGGGTGGTTTCGCTGACCGAGTAGAAGTTACTCTTTTGCCCGACAACTACATTCGAGTGGTCGACAACGGACGTGGAATCCCAGTCGACAAGCACAAACAAAGTGGACTCTCAGCTCTTGAAACTATTTTGACGATTCTGCATGCCGGAGGAAAGTTTGGAGGGGAAGACTCTGGATATAAAGTATCTGGTGGTCTGCACGGTGTGGGTGTGTCTGTGGTAAACGCACTCTCGACCCACTTGGTCGCAGAGATTCATCGAGATGGTGGCTCTTTTATTCAGGAATACAATATCGGGGTACCAAAAGCGAAAGTGAAAAAGGTTGGCACCAGTAAAGAGAACGGAACCTCAATTACGTTCCAGGCCGACCCGACTATTTTCCCGGAAATTAAGTTTGACTGGAAGTACATCGTAAATCACCTACGACAACAGGCATACTTGGTGAAAGCCATGCGACTGACTGTTATCGACGCCAGAGAAATAAACGATATTCAAGGCAAAGAGTACGAATGGAAAGGGAAGAGATATCTCGCTGACGACCATCTGCCAGTACCTCACCAAACATTTTATTTTGAAGGTGGCCTGCGCTCTTTGGTGGCATTCAACAACTCGTACCAAAAGCCCGTACACAAAAATATCTTCTACGTTGAGAAAAATGACGTGAGTCCAGAAGTGCTCGGAGTAGAAGTGGCACTGCAATACGTGGATGATATTTCTCCTCGGATTACTGCGTTTGCAAACAATATCTACAACCCAGAACACGGAACACACATCACTGGGTTTAAGACTGCTCTGACACGAACCCTCAACAATTACGCCAAGAAAAATAACTTTTTCTCAGTCAAAGATAAAGACACCGGATTTACCGGAGATGATGTGCTCGAAGGTATTACTGCAGTAGTATCTGTGAAGATGCCTGAGATTCAGTTTGAAGGACAAACCAAAGCTAAGCTTGGGTCCGTAGAAGCACGAGGGGCTACTGAATCAGTGTTTGCGGAAGCGTTCTCTACCTTCTTAGAAGAACATCCAGACGACGCAAAAGCTATGATCAACAAGGTTATCTTGGCAGTAAAAGCGCGAAAAGCCGCGAAGGCCGCGAAGGATAGTGTGTTGCGAAAGGGTGCACTCGAAGGAATGTCGCTTCCAGGAAAGCTGGCTGACTGCCAAAGTAAAAAAGCTGAAGACTCAGAACTCTTTATCGTAGAGGGAGACTCGGCTGGTGGTTCTGCCAAGATGGGACGTGACCGAAAAACTCAAGCAGTATTGCCACTGCGAGGTAAAATCCTCAACGTAGAACGCGCAAGAATTGATAAAATGCTTGCTTCAGAACAAATTAAAAACCTGGTAATTGCGCTCGGGACAGCGATTGGTGATGTGTTTGATGTATCAAAACTGCGATACCACAAAATCATTATCGCAACCGACGCGGACGTTGACGGTGCGCACATTCGCACGCTTTTGCTCACACTGTTTTACCGGTACTTCCGACCGTTAATTGACGAAGGGTTTGTGTATATTGCGCAACCGCCGCTCTACAAAATTCAAAAAGGAAAAGATATTCGATATGCTTTTGATGATGCTGAAAAGTTTGAAATCCTCAGAGACATGGGAGAAGAGGTTTCAGAAGAGACTGATGTAGAAGGAGAAGAAACTGATGGGGAAGCGGAAGAAGAGTCTGCAAAGAAATCGAGTCGGGTAAGAATTCAGCGCTACAAGGGACTGGGAGAAATGAATGCGGAAGAGCTGGCTGAGACTACTATGAACATGGAGAACCGAATTCTAAAGCAAGTGCATGTAGATGATGCACTTGAAGCGGACAAGGTGTTTGATGTCTTGATGGGGAATGATGTTCCGAGTCGAAAATCATTTATCCAGAACAACGCCCGCACAGCAAATTTGGATATATAATGAATGAGTAAACACCCAACGGGTGTATTGCGAATTTAGTTCTGAATTCTCTCTTTCCTAAAGAGAATTCCTAGAACAGGCGCTCCAACCTTGCCTAGGGCAAATTCCTGGAACGGGAAGTTGAGCAGCTCACTGTGACCAGTATTGTAAATGAATCGCTGGAACAAGAAGTCCAACACTCAATTAAGTAGGGCAAATTCCTGGAACGGGAAGTTGAGCAGCTCACTGTGACCAGTATTTGTAAATGAATCGCTGGAACGGGAAGTCCAACACTAAATTCAGTAGAGTAAATTCCTGGAACGAGAAGTCCTGTTGCTCACTGTGGCTGAGATACAGGTATACAAAAAGCGGCGCCAATAGGCGCCGCTTTTTTGTATGTAGTAAGAGAGTTAGTCTACAAAGGTTACTTTGTGTGAGAAGTCATTGTTTGCATTGTTGCTGTCAGATGAAACATCTACTTCAACATCAAACGTATGTGAGCTTACATCGGCTCCATTGAATCCCACTGTGAGGACTGCTCGTTCGTTTGGCTTGAGAGCTGTCTGAGATTCTGACTGGTATTCACCACCGCCAGGAAGACTGACCGTAAATGACCACTTCTTAGAAGTCTTCGTTCCAATGTTTTTCACTTCAAATTGAATAGCACCGTCTTTACCTTCTTCGAGTGCGCCAGGAACAAATGCGTTATTTGCAATTTCTCCTACAAACAAGTATCGCGCAGCGAGGTTGGTGATTCCGTTTGGATCAGAGGTAGGGATAGCGTATACGTACTCCTGGGTGTATTCAGGTGTCGTAGGAGTTGTTGGCGTGGTTGGAGTTGTGGGTGTTTCTGTAACTGGAGTTTCAACATCAGATTCTGTTTCAACTTCTTCAGTTTCTGTATCTGCGTCAGTGTCCTCAAGAGCAATATCACTTGATACGTTGCTGTTAAAGACTGTCAGTGTTCCAGATCCAGCAGCTCGTGGTCGAGTGTCATTTGTGCCAAGGAATGAGACATTGTACGTAATGTCAGCATATCGATTCTTTTCCGAATCAATCACAATAGTCGTTGAGTCCACGTTTCCAATATTGTAATTACTTCCACACTGAATGCTCTGTAGTCCAGTAGTGCTCAAAAGGTCTACTGCGACTCCATCAGCACATTCGTATGAAAATACGTAACTCCCGTTTGCTCGGGCTGTGTTCCAGTTGATTTCAACTGACTCACCAGCATCAGCAAGCATTGTGTTTGAGGTGACTGTAAGCGAATCTACCGGTCGCTCTCCATTTTCTTCGTCACTCGGGTCATTCACACTTTCTGCGAGGGAAGCGAGTGAACTAAACGCACTTGGTACGACTGATACGAGCTGAATTGACGCCCATGCAATTAAAATAATAATGCCAATAAAGCCAGTAATGGCAAGGATTTTTAGGACTGACTCCTTTTTTTCTGATGTTTCTTTATTCATAGTGACAAAACGCTACCACAGTCAATCACTAATGTCAACACTTGAAACATCTATAAAAGTGAGGTCTTAAGTATTGACTTTTACTTAAAAAGTTGTATACTCTCCTCACATTAATTCTATGAATACATTTTTACAACACATCTGGAAAAATAAAGTTACATTTTTTGGTACCTTTTTTATTATATTTTCACTTACATATATCGTAATGGTAGCGATTGATTTCTTGCCAGAAGAACCAACTCAAACCAATACCGAGCCTGACGAGGTGTCAGAACCAGTGCCTGAGAATGTCTCACCAGACACTGAGGTTGATGAAAACGTAACTGCTACTGAAGAAGTTGTGGCTATAGACGAACCGGTCCAGCAAGAACGAGCTGAGCTACCGCAGACAATTTCTATTAAAAAACTCGACAAAACCATCACTGTCCTGAATCCTCAGTCCCGAAATATCGCCGATCTTGATACAGCGTTGCTTGATGGGGTAGTGCGTCATCCAGACTCAGCTACACTCACACAAGAGGGAAATGTCTTTATCTTGGGTCACTCTAGCTATCTTCCAAACGTATTTAACAAGAACTTCCAAGCGTTTAATGGTATTCAAAACCTTGAATGGGGAGATATTATCGAAGTAACTTCAGCCGATACTGTCTACGAGTATCGGGTAGAGAAGGTGTATCGAGCGCGAGCGCAAGATGTGACAGTACCAATCGCAGATACGGGGAGTATGCTTACTTTGGCTACCTGTAATAGTTTTGGTAGTGTAGATGATAGGTATATCGTAGAGGCGAAACAAACCGGAAAACGAGCACTCTAAAGGTTGACAAAACCGAATTAGTTTGCTATACTTTTCTTCAATAAACGAATCTTGTTCTTTAAGTTCGTTGTAACTCACATCATCAATTACAGCCTAAGGAGGGCTTCCAATGAAACATATTTTGCACACACTGCTGGTTCTGTGCTTTGTCACAGCCGGCTCGTTGCTGACTACTGCTACAAGCGCACAGGCGTGCAACGATGCGACAATGTACTGCGGACCGCCACTTCCTGGTTCGTACGGTACTGGTGACCGGGTGGTAAAAACCATCAAGGTGACTGTCTGTGCCACCAATGCTCAATGGAATGCCATTTCGCGCCAAAACGCTGCCGATACCTGGTGGGGTGAAGCATTGGCTGATACTGGCCGTCCAACCAAGCGTTGGTTGAAAATTGGTCCAGTTCAAACCCAGTGCAAGACGCGTCATGTCGTGCCGGGTGCGCGTGTTGGTACGATGTTTCAGTGTCCGCCCACAGTCGTGGGCTGGCACTGGACACCACCAATGCATACGCCGGGAGCAGTCTACTATATGACTCACCCCGAGCCGCGCACCAAACGCCGGGCTGCTGGATAATGATGTTGAGGTGGAGCGCTCCGGTGCTCCACCTCTTTAAAAAGAATCAACTTGGATTCAGATTGATTGTCTACGGACAATCACTTTAATCCGAATTTATTCGGTGTAGGTTTTACTCAAACTTTATTATTTACATTTTATGAAAAATTTTACAAAAACTTTTATTTTACTCGGAATCGCCTTTATGATTATTGGTGGTGCGTTTGCTATTCAAAACGTATCTGTTGATACTGCAGAAGCCTACGGTTCAAGTTGTGGTGGATGTGGCGAAAGTCCAGGCGAAGGAGGGGGTGATGGTCCCGGAGTTGGAGAAGCAACCGAAGGGTGTACAGATCCAGCTGCTTCAAACTACAATTCTCACGCTGATCGAGATGATGGTTCATGTGTCTATCCAAAGCCACCACAACCATCAATGCACACACCAGTGTGTAAAGCAGAGGGTACAAAAGTAACACTTTCTTGGGGTTCTGTGTCAGTTGCGGACAAGTATCATGTACGAATTCGTGAAGCTGGTAAGCCTGCTACCGAACGGCCAGTAGATAATCTAAATGGAACAAGCTACACCTATAGTAATATCAAGCCAAATACTGCATACCAATGGTGGGTGCACTCATATGACGCTTCTAATTCTCCAGAAGATAACAAGTGGAGTACGCACTCGTATGATTCATTTGAGTGTGAATATGATGAGCCGGTAAAAGGATGTACTGATATCTTTGCGACCAACTACAATATCTACGCTGAAGAAGATGATGGTTCATGTGAATATCCAGAAACAGTAGTTACTTCATGTGATTTAACTGCTAGTGCTACCTCAGTAGAGAGTGGTGGCAGCGTAACTCTTACCTGGGCTACAGAAGGATTTGAAAATATCACGATTAATGGACAAGCTGTTTCTGGAAACAACGGAAGTAGAACGTTCAATAATATCACTGTAAATACTACCTACACCTTACTAGCAACCAATGCTAATGGTGACCGATGTCAGGCCACAGTAGACGTACAATGTCTGCCACCAGTAGTGCGAGAATGTGATCTGGATATCTATAAAACCGTAAACAAGTCTACGGCAAACGTGGGCGACCAAGTAACCTACACCATTACTGTCCGAAACAATGGAAATGCTGACTGTACTGGAGGAGGAGTAAAAATCTTCGACGTTGTTGATCCGAATCTTATTTACAAGAGTCATACTCTTACGAGTAACCTGACTGCCGGATACGGAAACCAGCCAGTGTACTCAAGTAGTGACCGAACACTTCGATTCAACGGAAACACACTGAATCCAAATGAATCTGGAACTATTACGTGGGTCGGAGAAATTGCCAACCCAAGTCAGTGTGGAGACTTCGTAGTACGAAACCAAGCAAAAACAACTGCTTACGAACTCAACAACTTCCAAACGTGGGTGTACTCACAAAACGTTCGAACAGATGTCGAGAACGATTGTGTAACTCCATTGCCAAAATGTGATTCATTTACTGCTTCACCAAGCACTATCACAGTAGGAGAAACAACTACACTTCGATGGACTACAACCAACGCAGTACAGGTGTTCCTAAATAACGGAATTGGTGCTGTAGCGGTGGACAATGGTTCGTACCAAGTGTCACCAACTACTGACACGACTTATGTGCTGACAGTTATCGGTGCAGAAGACAAGACAGTTGATTGTTCTGTACCAGTATATGTATCGCAAGACGAGGTGCCAGTGTGTAAATCATTCACTGCTTCACCAAGTGCGCTACCAGTGGGTGGAGGAAATGTAAGTCTCGCCTGGGAAGTGACTGGTGCATCAAATGTATCAATCACTCCAACCGTTGGTTCAGTTGGACTGACCGGAAACCGAACTCTAAACGTTACGCAGGCAACAACCTACGTATTGACAGCAACTGACAGTAATGGTGACCAGACTCAATGTTCTGCTCCCGTAACAGTGGCTGATCCAGGTGTGTTCACTTGTGAAAACAATGTAGACTTCACTATTTCAGATTCTTCAATTGATAGAGGTGACTCAGTAACACTTGAATGGAGTACTACTGACGTTGATTCACTGACAATTTCAAACACGAATGAAACTGCACTCTCAGGAAGTAAAACAGTGTCACCATCAGATGACATTACGTACACACTTCGAGCGACTCAAGGAAACCGAACAGTAAGCTGTCCAGTTTCAGTGAATGTATCTTCTGGAGGTGGTGGAGGGGGAACTCCAACTCCACGATGTGATCTAGATATCTCTGACAAGAAAATTACCAAGGGAGAAGAGATCACCCTGCGATGGGATACTTCAAATGCCCGAGAAATCACTATTGAAGATGATCGTGGAAACGTAATCTTCACTACTGATGATTACCTGGCGAGCGATAAAAAAGACTACTACGATGGTTCAATCAAAGTAAAACCAACACGAGACACCGAATACACACTGATTGCTGAACGTGGTTCAAAAGATCGAGAATGTGAAGTGGAGGTAGAAGTAGAAGATGACAATGTGGTTGTATTGCAGACTCGTGACCAACAGCCACTTGTAGCCGGTATTTCACTTACCCAAGTACCGTACACAGGATTTGAAGCAGGACCGTTTATGACTACATTGTTCTACGCACTTCTCGTTGCTTGGTCACTGTTTATCACGTACTTGCTTGTTATTCGAAACAAGGTAGCTCCAGCCGCAATGAAGACTTTCATGCCTTCACCAAATACTCCTTCAAGTAAGGATTCTATGAAGCAAGCTGAAGCAGTTCGACCTGATGTATTTGCTCCATCAGTTATGGCAAAAGCAACAGCGTCACAAACTACACCAACCAACCTCCCAACTGGAATTCCAGTAGCGGGACAAGAGTCAGCGCAGTCAGAAGTGACCGCTCAAGCGCATCAAGCTACTGATTCAGATGTGACGGCAATTGAGAATCGTGCCCACACCCAAAAAGCGTTGCTTTCAAGTGATGCAGTACGACACTTTGTCGCAGCAACCGAAGGTTCTCTTGAGCGAGACGAAGTGCTCGATCAGGTGATTGCTGAAGCAAAGAAATCATACCCACTGGAAGATGGTTGGATTGTAATCAACCAAGCGCGAATGCAAAATGTGTGTGAAGTGTGCGGAGTTGCGTCTAAAAACGACACTCCAGCCACAGTTCCAGCTGGAGCTGGTTCACTCGCTGAAGCTATCGTGACTGGAAACGTAGTGGCTGCATACGAGCTGATTGGTCACCGACCAATGTTCGCACTCGCAGATGCTGCAGCAGATCTCGATGCTGTATACCGAAACCGAAAAGGTGAAAGTAATGAAGTTTCAGATATGCTTACCCAAGAAACAAAAAAACTATCTGACGACCAAATCTCACAAATGATTGCTGCCCTTACCGGAGCACTTGATGGCACATACACAGACGAAGCGTCTGCAGTAAAGATGTCTATCATGAAAGCAGTAAAGGTGGCTGCCTAAACAGCACCATACAAGAAGGGGAGATATGAAAAGGCCGGCGCGTAAGCGCCGGCCTTTTCTGTACTTATTCCACTCATTTATACGTCCATCTCTGAGTTTAATTTCATCAAGAAATCCTGCAGAGTAAGCGATGCTGAGTCTCCAGTATTTCGAGACTCTACAGTGATGGTGCTTGATTCTACTTCTTTGTCACCAATCACAATAAAGTAGGGAAGCTTAGCGGTTTTAGCCGCCCGGATTTTCTTGCCCATAGATTCATTCGAGGTATCGATTTGTGTTCTAAATCCTGCCTCAGTCAGCGCACCATGAATCATGGTTGCGTATTCGTTGTGAACTTCTGCGACTGGAATGACTGCAATTTGCGCAGGAGACAACCAGAGGGGGAAGTTTCCGGCAAAGTGTTCAATCATGATCGCCATGAAGCGCTCCAGGGAACCGGCGATAGCTCGGTGAATCATCACGGGACGTTGTTTGCTTCCTTCGTTGTCCGTGTACTCGAGTCCAAAGCGTTCAGGCATCACAAAGTCGAGCTGTGCAGTCGCGAGCTGTCGTTCACGGCCGATTGCATCGTAGAACATGAAGTCGAGTTTTGGGCCGTAGAACGCTGCTTCACCTTCAATGCGTTTGTAGGGAAGCTCAAGTCTTTTGGCAACATTCTCCAGCATCTCCTCGGCCTTTTTCCAGTTCTCTGCATCACCGAGATATTTCTCGGGTTCCTTTGGATCACTCACTGATAACGATACCCAGAATTTACCTTCTTGATACATATCAAGTGATTGATAAAACTCTTTGATGACGTGCACGATGTTTTCAACCTCCTGGTCAATCTGATCAAAGGTACAAAA